>Ga0209281_1000220_pt1 | contig 122558 bp, 114 predicted proteins | sample MedtruBG_FD_187514 | JGI IMG/M metagenome (GOLD analysis project Ga0209281, IMG submission 187514) | Root nodule microbial communities of legume samples collected from California, USA - Medicago truncatula BG (SPAdes) (version 2) | ecosystem: Host-associated > Plants > Roots > Nodule | place...
GAACGAATCGCGAACGACCCCGAATGTTTGGGTGATAGCCGGTGGGTTTACCGCTTCAGCGGCGATGAGCTCGCCGGGCGCCGGGGCTGTTCGGGGGATGGCGTTATCCCCCGGACACGTTCACCGTTTCTGAACGCACAGGGGAAATCGTTCTACAGGTGAACGGACCTTAGCAGATCCGGCATAGGCCGAGAACTTTATAGTGAAGAAACAACCTGAATGAGTTCCCCCACCTTTAAATCACACAAATGATAATTATTTGCATTTAATTATAGCAACAGCTATGTTTTATAGCAGTTGCTATAAACGCTGAATCTATAATCACTCGTGAGGGAAGACGATGCCCGGGAAACTGAAGTTAACGCAGAGTATTGTGGCCGCTGTCGCCGCGCTGGCTATGCTATTGGGCGCCGCGCAGGCGCAGGCAAAATTTAAGGCGATCACCACCTTTACTATCATCGCCGATATGGCGCAGAACGTGGCCGGAGACGCCGCTGACGTGGAGTCCATCACCAAGCCGGGGGCTGAAATCCATGAATACCAGCCCACGCCAGGGGACATTCGTCGGGCGCAGGGTGCCCAGCTAATTTTGACCAACGGGCTTAACCTCGAACTCTGGTTCGCGAAGTTTTATCAGCACCTGAAAGGCGTGCCTGAAGTCGTTGTCACCACCGGCATTCAACCCACGGGCATCACCGAAGGCCCTTATAACGGCAAACCTAACCCTCACGCATGGATGTCGCCGCAAAACGCGCTGATCTACGTCGATAATATCCGGGATGCGTTTATTAAATACGATCCGGACAACGCCGCGACCTATACCCGCAACGCCGAAGCCTACAAGCAGAAAATCCAGCAAACCATCGAGCCCCTGCGCAACGAGCTGGCAAAAATTCCGGCGGATAAGCGCTGGCTGGTCACCAGCGAAGGCGCATTCTCCTATCTCGCCAACGACTTTGGCCTGAAAGAACTCTATCTGTGGCCGATCAACGCCGATCAGCAGGGCACGCCGCAGCAGGTGCGCAAAGTGATCGACAGCATTCGGAAATACCAGATCCCGACGATTTTCAGCGAAAGTACCATTTCCGATAAGCCCGCTCGCCAGGCGGCCCGTGAGTCCGGCGCGCATTACGGCGGCGTGCTGTATGTCGACTCCCTGAGCGCGGCAAACGGCCCGGTTCCGACCTATCTTGACCTGCTTCGCGTCACCACCAGCACCATCGTTAACGGCATCAATGAAGGGCTGAAAAAATGAGTCGTCGTCCCGGTATCGTCGTTCAGGACGCCAGCGTCACCTATCGCAATGGCCATACGGCGCTGCGGGCGGCCAGCTTTGAAATTCCGACCGGCACCATTGCGGCGCTGGTTGGGGTCAACGGCTCAGGGAAATCGACGCTGTTTAAAGCGATCATGGGCTTTGTGCGCCTGGCCAGCGGCAGCATCTCGATTCTGGATATGCCCACGCGCAAGGCGCTACGCAACAACCTGGTGGCCTATGTTCCGCAGTCAGAGGACGTGGACTGGACGTTCCCGGTGCTGGTCGAAGATGTGGTAATGATGGGGCGTTTCGGCCATATGGGGATGCTGCGGATTCCCGGTAAGGCAGACAAGCTGGCGGTAGACAACGCCCTCGCTCGCGTAGGGATGAGCGACTTCCGCAAGCGCCAAATCGGCGAACTGTCCGGCGGGCAGAAAAAGCGTGTATTTCTTGCCCGCGCGATTGCCCAGGACGGCCAGGTGATCCTGCTGGACGAACCGTTTACCGGCGTGGACGTGAAAACGGAAGAGCAGATCATCAGCCTGCTGCGCGAGCTGCGAGACGAAGGCCGCACGATGCTGGTCTCGACCCACAACCTCGGCGCCGTAACCGACTACTGCGACTACACCGTGCTGGTGAAAGGCACCGTGCTGGCCTGCGGCCCGACCGACGTCACCTTTACCCAGGCAAACCTGGAGCTGGCCTTCAGCGGCGTGCTGCGCCACGTCACCTTAACCGGCAAAGAAACCAGCGTGCTCACCGACGACGAAAGGCCGTTTATCCACGGCGCAGCGTTAAAAGGGGAGCCGTAATGTCCGTCCTGCTCGAGCCGTTTAGCTATGGTTATATGTTCAACGCCATCTGGGTTTCGGCGCTGGTCGGCGGGGTGTGCGCCTTTCTCTCCTGTTACCTGATGCTGAAAGGCTGGTCGCTCATCGGCGATGCCCTTTCCCACTCCATCGTGCCCGGCGTTGCCGGCGCTTATATGCTCGGCCTGCCGTTTTCCATCGGCGCATTTTTCTCCGGCGGCCTCGCTGCAGGCACCATGCTGTTTTTAAACCAGCGCACGCGCCTGCGCGAAGACACCATTATTGGCCTTATCTTCTCGTCATTCTTTGGCCTCGGGCTGTTTATGGTGTCGCTCAACCCGACGTCAGTGAACATTCAGACCATCGTGCTCGGCAATATTCTGGCTATCGCCCCGTCGGATATCGTGCAGCTGGCAATTATCGGTTTTGTCTCGCTGGCGATTCTGCTGCTGAAGTGGAAAGACCTGATGGTGACCTTCTTCGACGAAAACCACGCCCGCTCCATCGGCCTTAATCCGCTGTGGCTCAAAGGATTGTTCTTCACCCTGCTTTCTGCCACCACCGTGGCGGCGCTGCAAACCGTTGGCGCTTTTCTGGTGATTTGCATGGTGGTGACGCCGGGCGCAACGGCTTATCTGCTGACGGACCGCTTTCCTAAACTGCTCATTATTTCCGTCACGTTAGGCACTTTTACCAGCGCATTCGGCACCTGGATAAGCTACTTCCTCGACGGCGCTACCGGCGGGATTATCGTAGTACTGCAAACGCTTATCTTCCTGCTGACCTTCGTGTTTGCGCCCAAACACGGCCTGCTGGCTAACCGTCGGCGCGCCCGCCTGAGCCTGGAGCAAACGCCATGAGCCTGTTAGATACCCTGCTTTCCCCCTTCCAGTTTGGCTTTATGATCAACGCCCTGACCATGACCACGCTGGTCGCCATTCCCTGTGCGCTGCTTTCCTGCTTCCTGGTGCTAAAAGGCTGGGCGCTGATGGGCGATGCCATGAGCCACGCGGTCTTCCCCGGCGTGGTGATCGCCTGGATGGTCGGCCTGCCGCTGGGCCTCGGTGCCTTTGTGGCCGGGCTGTTTTGTGCCTTTGCCACCGGCTATCTGCAGGACAACAGCCGTATCAAGCGCGACACGGTGATGGGCATCGTCTTCTCCGGCATGTTTGGCGCGGGGCTGGTGCTGTACGTTTACCTGAAGCCGGATATCCACCTCGACCACATTCTGTTTGGCGACATGCTGGGCGTAAGCTACAGCGATATTCTGCAAACAGGCGCTATCGTGCTGCTAACGGTAGTAGTAGTGGGGCTAAAATGGCGGGATTTGCTGCTGCATGCCTTCGATCCCATTCAGGCACAGGTTTCCGGCCTGAACGTTAAGCTGCTGAACTACGGCCTGCTCTGCCTGGTGTCGCTGACCATCGTCGCGGCGCTAAAGGCGGTGGGGATTATCCTCGCAATATCCCTGCTTATCGCACCTGGCGCTATCGCGTCGCTGCTTACGCGCACGTTCAAAGGCATGATGCTGGTCGCGCTTGTGCAGGCTATCGTGACGTCGTTTCTTGGCGTTTACCTTTCATTCTTTATCGACAGCGCGCCCGCGCCTACTATCGTCGTGCTCTCTGCGCTGGTATTTATCGCCGCGTTTATTCGAGCCACGATCGGGCAGCGGCGAATGGAAGCGATAAGCGAGCCATCCTGAACCCGCCTGAAGCGACCCGGGTAACGATTTTATGGTACAAAGTACCTTCTGTTTTTTGCACAAGTACCAGGGTCGCGCCATGAGCTACACCATCGATATTATCTCCTGCATCACCGACCGTTTCGTTGAGCTGACCGCCACCGAAAAGCGCATCGCGCAGTTTATTCTGGACGATGTACAGGCCGCCGCCGCGCTGCCGATTTCGGAAATGGCGCGTCAGACGCAAACCAGCCAGGCCTCCATTACCCGCTTTGCCCGCGCCATCGGCTGCAAAGACGTGCGAGAACTCAAGGTCAAACTGGCCCAGTCGCTGGCGGTGGGCCAAAGATTTATTCTCGATGTGCCGGACCTTGAGGGCGTGCAGGGCATCTACGAAACCATCATCAACGTGCTGGATATCAATCGCCGTGCGCTAAACCCGGAATCGTTAAACAAGGCTGTGACCTGGCTGAGTAATGCGCGGCAAATCCTGGCGCTGGGCATGGGCGGCGGATCGACGATTTGTGCGCAGGAGTTGCAGTTCCGTCTGTTTCGCCTCGGCCTGCCGGTGGTGAGCCAAAGCGACGGTCTTCTGGCTAGAATGATGGCGGCGTCGGTGGCCTCTAACGATGTTGTTGTGGCCCTGTCGTTGGGAGGCTATACGCCAGAAGTAGTGGAAAGCGCGGCTATTGCGCGCCAGTACGGCGCAAAAATCGTCGCCATTACCCCGCAGGGTACGCCGCTGGCTGAACAGGCAGACATCGTACTGCCGCTGATTATTCGCGAGAACGACTACATTTTTAAGCCGAGCACCTCGCGCTACGCGATGCTGGCGATGATTGACGTGCTGGCCACCGAACTGGCGATGGCCAACAAAAGCCAGGCGAAGGACCGCCTGCGCCGCATCAAGCTGGCGCTGGACAGCCATCGCGGCGGGGCAGACAGGCAGCCGCTGGGCGATTAACCCCGATCGGCGCGGTAGCAGGTCACGTCCACTTCCACTTTGCAGTCCACCACCAGGTCAGCCACGCAGCACACGCGGGCCGGTGGGTGGTCGCCGAAGAAGTCGCGGAACACTTTATTGAAGGACTGGAAATAGCGGGCATCGGTCAGGTACACCTTCACGTGCACCACGTCGGCCAGGGTGTAACCCGCTTCCGTCATGATATCCACGCAGTTTTGAATCGCCAGCCGTGACTGGTCGATAATTCCGCCCTCAACCACTTCGCCGTCCTTCATCGGCGTCTGGCCGGACACATACAGCCATCCGGCCGCTTCGACAGCTTTAGCAAAAGGCAGCGGCTGCCCGCCGGTGCCGGTACTGCCGCCAACGCCATAACGTTTAATGCTCATCATTGCTCCTTGTGGATTAGTTTACCCTCACCCTAACCCTCTCCCTGGAAGGGAGAGGGGACGAAGGTACATATTCCCCCTCACCAGATTTTATCTCGTTTTTTCCCCTCTCCTCTCTGGGGAGAGGGCCGGGGTGAGGGGAACGTTATATTCACTTCTGCCGACGCAGGAACCGCCCCGCCCGGCCAATCACTTTCTGCTCGAGCCCGTAGCTCATCACCCCGTTCACCATCACCGCTTCAATGCCGGCGGCTGGCTGTTTCGGGTTACTGAAGCTCGCCACATCCCGCACCGTCGCCGGGTCGAACAACACCAGATCGGCATAATAGCCGCGCTTCACCAGGCCACGTTCGGGCAGTTGGAACCGCGCCGCCGACATCCCCGTCATCTTGTGCACCGCCTGCGTCAGCGGGAAAAGCTTTTCGTCGCGGCTGTAGTGCCCCAGCACGCGTGGGAACGCCCCCCACAGGCGAGGATGCGGCATCGGGTCGTTCGGCAGCCCGTCTGACCCTACCATCGTTGCCGGGTAGCGCAGCACGCGCCGCACGTCCTGCTCGTCCATGTTGTAATAAATCGCGCCTGCGGGCATCAGTAATTTTCCCGCTTCGTGAAGTGACATCGACCAGCCCTCGGCAATTTGCTTCAGCGATTGCCCGGCGACCTCCGGATGCGGCTCGGACCAGGTGATGACGATGTCGAACTCATCGGTGATCTGCTTCATATCCAGCGTCGAAGAGCTGGCGGAATAAGGGTAACAGTCGCAGGAAACGTCCTGCTGCTCGCGCACCTTATCGAACAGCTTCAGCGTTTCGACCGTGCGCCCCCAGTTCTTCGCCCCGGCGCATTTGTGGTGCGAGACTACCACCGGCACGTTTCCGTGGCGGCCAATGCGAAACGCTTCATCCAACGCGTCGAGAATCGGCTCAAACTCAGAGCGCAAATGAGTGGTGTAAATCCCCTTCTCTGCCGCCAGTTCCTCCGCCAGCGCCATCACCTCTTCGGTGGTGGACTGGAACGCGCTGGCATAGGCAAGCCCGGTGCTTAATCCCAGCGCGCCCTGCTGCAGGGCCAGCTTAAGCTGCTCGCGCATGGCGAGGGTCTCTTCGTGCGTCGCCGGGCGGAACAGGTCATCCATCTGGTTATTACGCAGCGCGGTATGGCCGACAAGCGTGCCGACGTTGATAGCAGGGCGGGCCTGCTCCACGGCATGCGCATACGCCTCAACGGTGGGATAGACAAACTGATACGCCTCGCCCAACAGGTTCATCGGGTCGGGCACCTGTGAGTTAATCGTTGCCCCCGCCGCACTGATACCGCAGTTGCCGACGATAACCGTGGTTACGCCCTGGCTTATCTTCGGTAGATACTCAGGGAAGCGGAGCACGTTGATGTCATCGTGCGTGTGAACATCAATAAATCCCGGGGCTAACACGCGTCCGCGGCCGTCGATTTCATGCGTGGCCTCACCGGAGATATACGGCGCAATATCGGCAATACGCTCGCCCTGCACCGCCACATCAGCCAGATATTCCGCACCGCCTGAACCGTCCATCACGGTGACATTCCTGAAGAGATAATCGAACTTCATCTGCGCCTCACGCCAGTCATAATCTGCGTGCAAGTTAACCATTTACAAGCCATAAAAACAGTGAAAAACTAAACAAAACCCTTGCAAATCAATGATACTTTTATTCATTAAATTTAAGATATTTGAATAATTAATATAAATAACATCAAGTTAAAATTGATACCTAATCTGAAAGATAGAATAACCCCGGAGATAATACGTTATGAAATACCAGGAGATTAACCTCGTCCCCCATAAGTCAGCCCTGATGCATTCCCCGGCCAACGTCCTCAATGAAGATGTCTGCCTGCCCGCCGCCCTGATCAAAAAATCTGCTCTGAAAAACAACATCAGGTGGATGCAGGACTATGCCAACGCGCGCGCCGTTTCGCTGGCACCGCACGGGAAAACAACCATGACGCCGTGGATCTTCCAGCAGCAGCAAAAAGCGGGGGCGTGGGCCATCGGCGTAGGCAGCGCATGGCAGGCCAGCATCGCGATGTCCGCCGGCATCGAGCGCGTGCTGATGGTGAATCAGCTGGTAGGGAAAGCGAACATGGCGCTGGTGTCGAAGCTGAAGCATAAACACGCTTCGGTCGACTACATCTGCTGCGTAGACAGCGAGGTGAACGCCCGCGCCCTGTCAGACTTCTTTAGCCAACAGGGCCAAACTCTCGACGTGCTGATTGAACTGGGCGTGCCCGGTGGCCGCTGCGGCTGTCGCAGCACGGAACAGGCGTTGGCGCTGGCAGAACATGTGGCTGAGTTACCCGGTTTGAATTTACGCGGCCTGGAGCTGTACGAAGGCGTGCTGCACGGCGAAAATCCACAGCCAAAAATAGAATCGTTGCTGCAAGACGCGGCGGCATTAGCCTGCCAGATGGCGCGCTATGTTGACGGCGAATTTCTGTTAACCGGCGCAGGCTCGGTCTGGTATGACGTAGTGTGCAATATCTGGCTCGCCGCAGAGAAACCGGCCAACTGCCGTATTGCGATCCGCCCCGGCTGCTACATCACCCACGACGGCGGTATCTATCAGGAAGCTCAGGAGCAGCTGATCGCGCGCGATCGGATCGCCTGCGATCTTGGCGGCGATCTGGTTTCCGCGCTGGAGCTGGTGGCCATGGTGCAGTCGGTGCCGGAAAGCGACCGGGCAATCGTGAATTTTGGCAAGCGAGACAGCGCGTTTGATGCAGGCCTGCCGCAGCCGATAGCGCACTACCGCCAGGGCAAGCCGCTGGCATCGCCGTCCGAAACCCTCGAAACCACCGGAATTATGGATCAGCACGCTATGCTGAAACTCAAGCCGGGCGCGGATGTGCAGGTCGGCGATATTCTGGTGTTCAGCACCTCACATCCGTGCCTGACGTTTGATAAGTGGAAAGCGCTGCTGCTGGTGGACGACGAGTATAACGTGCTGGATGAGTTAGAGACGGCGTTCTAGGTTGCTTTCTTCCACGATGATGCAGGGCCAGCGGAGGTTCCGTTCACTTCCAGCTCTGTTTCATATGTCACCCCCGCACTGGTGAACGTCTCGGGAGAATCACCGTCATTCCCCCGAGACCCCGGACTCCCGGCCAAATAAATCGACCGCTAAAGCGGTAAACCTCAGTTTTATCTCCCAGTCCTGGGTCGGAGAGAAAACGGAGGCGATTTAAGCCGGAACCGTGCCTCGCTTCTTATTTTTACCCTCACCCTAACCCTAACCCTCTCCCTGGAAGGGCGAGGGGATAAACAATGTTTCCCATAGCTTTTGTTTTCCCCCTATCCCTCCGGGAGAGGGCCGGGGTGAGGGGCACTAGCAAATTTATTTCGCCTCAGCCAGCGCCTTAGCCTGCTCCTCTTCTTCCTTCTGCTGAAGCTCGGTTTCCAGCATCTTCTTCTCGTACGCCTTGAAGAACGGATAATAGATAGCCAGCGAGATAAAGAAGCAGATAAACACCAGCCCACAGGCAATCAGGTTCCAGTTAGTGGTGATCAGCGCCCCCAGCGGGGCCGGGAGGGTAAACGGCGGCTTCACCATCATGCGCGGGATCAGGCCGCTAATCGTGAACAGATACACCACCACGGTATTCACCATCGGCGCCAGAATAAACGGGATCGCGAGGATCGGATTCATCACGATCGGCGCGCCGAAAATCATTGGCTCATTGATGTTGAACAGCCCCGGAATAAACGACAGCTTGCCCAACTGCTTCAGGTAAATAACGCGGGAGCGAATAAACAGCACCACCAGCGCAAGCGTTGAGCCGGTGCCCCCCATCTGGGCGTACCACTGGAAGAATTGCTCGGTGAAAATATTCGGCAGCTCATAGGCGCTCACGCCGGACTGGAACAGCTCCATATTCTGCACGATCGCCTGATCCCACAGCGGGCGGATCAGCGGCCCCATCACCGCATGACCGTGGATACCCAGCACCCAGAACACGTCGATAAAGAACTGGGTGACAATCCCGCCAAACAGGTTGGTACCGGTCATAAAGCCCTTCAGCGGCATAATGATGTAGCTGATGATGGCGTTAATATCGATGTTCAGGAAGTGGCGAGGTATCCAGAACACCAGCACCACGGCAAGCGTCGGGAACAGCGCCGAAAACGAGCTGGCGACCACCGGCGGCACGCCCGCAGGCATTTTGATTTCGATGTTGCGAACTTTGATAAAGCGGTAAATCTCAATGGCAATCAGAGAGGAGATAATCGCCCCAAACAGCCCCTGAGAGCTTAGCGACGTAACAGGAATATAGCGCCCCGCCACCGCTTCACCCGCCACGGTCACGCCCTGCTTGATATTTACCGGCACAATCATCAGCAACGTCGCCAGCATCGCCAGCAGGCCGCTGGTAATGTCGTTGAGCTTATAGCTTTTCCCAAGGAACGAGCCGATGGTAAACGCGGCGTACAGCGACATCAGCCCGACGGTAAAGCGGAACGGCACGTCCAGCATATCGCGCCACGGCGCAATAAAGTCCATGTAGCCCTTAATCGGGATATTCAGCAGGATAACGAAGAAAGAGCCGACGATGGTCAGCGGCAAAATAGAGATAAGCCCGTTGCGTATCGCCTGCATATGGCGCTGGTTGCCGATAGCGTTCGCCACCGGCATCAGCTTGTCGGCTAACTTATCAAAGGTCGACATGGTCAGCCTCCTCAAACCCGTTGTTCTCGATCACGCCACGGAACCAGCGCCCGGACTTTTTCAGCGAACGCTGCTGCGTCGCTAAATCAAGCCGGTAGAAACCGTAGCGATTTTTATAGGCGTTCTGCCACGACCAGCAGTCGATAAAGGTCCACATCTGGTAGCCCAGGCACCGGCTGCCTTCCGCCATCGCTTTATGCAGCCAGGTTAAGTGCTCCCGAAGAAACTCGATGCGGTAATCGTCCTGCACTTCGCCGTCCACCATGAACTGCTCTTCGTCCATGATGCCAATGCCATTTTCCGAGACGAACCACGGCAGGTTGCCGTAGCGCTCTTTCACCAGCATGGCGATGTCGTACAGCGCGGGCGGGTAAATCTCGATGCCACGCGAGGTATTCATGCGCCGCCCCGGCATCACGTACTCTTCAAAAAAACGCTCCGGCACAAACCCGTGAGGCTCTTCAAGCAGCGTTTCACGCGCCTTAACCCGGCGTGGGCGATAGTAATTGATGCCCAGCAAATCAACGCTGGTCGCGGCAATCAGCTCACAGTCACCCGGCAATACCTTCGGCAGCACATCGTATTCTTTCAGCAGTGCCACCAGCTCGTCGGGGTAGCGCCCAAGCAGCATCGGTTCGTTAATGCTGCGCGTGTAGAACAGGTCAGCCATTTCCGCAGCCCGCAGATCTTCCGGGCTGTCGCTGCGCGGATAAACGGGGATGACGTCCATGATGATGCCAATCTGCCCGTCCAGGTTCATTTCTCGCCAGGCGGCCACCGCCTTACAGTGGGCGATAACAATGTGGTGCAGCACCTGGGCCGCACGGCGAAAATCCGTCACGTAAGGATAATGGCGTGGATGTAAATAACCTGCCTCGGCGGGGATAAGCGGCTCGTTGAAGGTAAACCAGTAACGCACGCGGTCGCCAAACAGCCGGTAGCAAATTCCCGCATAGCGAGCGAAAGCGTCCACCACCTCGCGGTTCTCAAATCCGCCCTTTGCCTGCAGCGCCATCGGCATATCAAAATGGTAGAGATTGATAAAAGGCTCGATCCCCCGGCGAATCAGCTCATCAATCACGTCGCTGTAAAACTGCACGGCCTGAGGATTGACCTCGCCGTCGCCGTCAGGGATCAGCCGGGACCAGGAAATCGACGTGCGGAATGAATTCAGGCCAATGTTTTTCGCCAGCTGAATGTCTTCCCGCCAGCGCTGGTAAAACGTAGAGGTATCGTCAGCGGTGACGCCGTTGTAAAAACGGCTGTTAAACTCGTGCGAGGCATAATCCCAGATATTATCGCCCTTGCCATCGCCCTCAACTCGTCCCTCAGACTGCGTGGCGCTGGTCGCCGTGCCCCACCAGAATTTGTCGGGAAAACGGTATTTCATACGGACCCCTGGCCAGCAGTCTTCAGCAGCGAAAGCGCGTGATCCAGCACCTTATCACCCTGCATTGAGCCGTAATGCATCATGTCGATGGCCGCCACCGGAACGCCGTGAGGTGCCGCCGCCGCGCTCAGGTTTTGCAGCTGGAACTTCACCTGCGGCCCGAGCAGGATGACGTCGGCTTCATCAATAATCTGGTCGAAATCTGACACCGGCACGGCGGTAATTTCCACCGCCACATCGCGGCTGTGCGCGGACTGCTTCATTCTTTCCACTAACATGCTGGTGGACATTCCCGCAGCACAGCATAAGAAGATTTTTTTCATCGTTTTTCCCTCAGAGAATCAATGCAGTGTCCGCGGTATGCGGCCAAATATATTCTGGGTAGCGGCGAAAAAAGCCACAAGTGAGGGGCGGCACAGATTTGCTTTTAACGGCTGGTACTTTTGGCGAAATAAATGATTAAACCTTATTAAATCCAATAATAAACAGACAGATAAGAGTGTTACTTTTCTGACGATGTTCGCCTTCAGGTGTCGTTTTATTGACGAGAATGGTGCAGCGGTCACAGCCAAAAGCTCGTTTGAATATTGCGCCACACCCTCACCCCGGCCCTCTCCCAGAGGGAGAGGGGGAAAACAGGTGGCGGGGAACATGGTTTATCCCCTCTCCCTTCCAGGGAGAGGGTTAGGGTGAGGGAGAGGGTGAGGGTAAAAAGCTATAAATTCCCTACGCCGCCGTCGACCAGCAGATCGGTGCCGACCACGAAAGCCGACTCGTCAGACGCCAGGAACACGGCGGCTTTGGCCAGCTCCAGCGCGGTGCCGAGGCGGCCAATCGGCACCAGCTCGCGGATGGCTTCACGCAGCGCATCAGCCTCAACGCCATTGCCTAATTTTCCTAATGCCGGGGTTTCCGTCGGGCCAGGGCTAAGTCCGTTGACCCGAATACCGCGAGGATGCAGCTCGCCAGACAGCGTGCGCGCCAGCGAAAGAATACCCGCCTTGCTGGCCGCGTAGGCATTGGTCTGCGGCAGGCCGATGCGGGCGCTGACGGAACCGCAAACAATCACCGAGGAAGGGTTAGCCAACAGAGGCAGCAGCGCCTGAATCAGGAAAAACGGGCCTTTAAGGTTAATGTTCATCAGCCGGTCATACGCCTGCTCGTCCCAGTCCTCCAGCGAGTGATGCGTCACGTCTCCCGCGTTGAGATAAAGCACATCAAGCTGCGGCCAAAGCCGCTCTAACTCTGCGGCCACTTCACGCTGTCCGGTAGCGTCACCGGCATCGCTTTTAATCAGATGTACATTACCCAAAACTGTTTTGGCTTCTTGTAACCCCTGCTCGCTGCGCCCGGTGATCGCCACCGTCGCGCCTTCAGCCATAAACTGCCGCGCGGTTTCCAGGCCGATGCCGCTGGTGCCACCGGTAATTAAGGCATATTTGCCGTTAAGTCTGCCCATCATCGTTTCCTTATAAATCTCTGGTGAGGGCATTATTTCCTCTATAGTATCCTTTGGATAGTAGGCACCAATTAGATACTAAAGCACCACATTGAGCGCATTGGCGTAAGCCGGGAGTTGGCATGACAAAAAATATTTCGCGGCTGCCCGAGGCCGGAAGCAGCTGTCCGATGGTGAGCTTCGTCAATCTCATTTCGGGGAAGTGGGCGATCCCTATCCTTTACCGCCTGATCGTAATTGACGAGGCGGTGCGTTTCAGCGATCTGCAGCGAGCGGTTAACCCCATCACTCAGAAAGAGTTAACGCGCCAGCTGCGCCAGTTTGAGGCTCGCGGGCTGGTCGTCAGGCAGGTGTTTGCCGAGGTCCCTCCGAGAGTGGAATACCAGATAACGGCGCTGGGAAAATCTCTGCGGCCGACGCTGGATTCACTTGCCGAGTGGATGCGGCAAAATGCCGCTGAGATGGAACAATCTCTTCCCTGAGAACGTTCAATCACCTAACCAAAAACTTCGTCGACCAGCGCGCTACCAAGGCGCATGGCCGAGCAGATTCGCGGCATACCCAACGCCACGCCCTGCCAGCTTTGCGTGACCGAGTAGCTGACCGGCTGACGCTCGATATTGCAGCCATCGCCGAGCCAGGTCAGCGCGTCTTTGTGCTCCAGCAGGCCCGGTGAAGTCGGCGTGGCCAGCCACTCATGGAAATAGTGACGGGTGCGCGGGGAAGCATCAACCTCCTCCGCCAGGCGGCTGATGGCCAGAGCGCGCACATGCTCAATCAGCTGCTCTGCCTGCTGCGGACTGCCTAAACGTACGGCATCGCCGAAGGTGCCCCAGCGCAGCTCTTCGAGCGCGACATAGCAACGTGCAGCAGGAGAGAAGGAAAAATAGTGCCCGCTGCGCCAGCGGGAGAAAATCTGTTCGCTGTGCACCATGCCCTGCCTGAGAAGATCGCTATGCTCCAGGTCCGCTTCTATCCGCGACAGTCGCTGAGATATTTGCTGGCGCAGGGCCAGCAGCCGCCCACGAGCCGCATCGGAGTGATGCGCCGTTCGCGCGGAAACCGGCTCGAGCTGGGCAATTCTCTCGCTTATCTGGCTGTTGGCGAGGTAGCTTTTCGCCAGGTCAGCCGACAGCAGGCCGAGCCTCACCAGCGACGCCTCCAGGTCGTCCTGCGGTGCCATAGCGGCCAGTACTGAATTCCGCCTGGCGCCCACGACAAACACTTCCACAAGCTGCTCGTAAAACTCTTTGCTTTGCTGGCTGCTCCACGGCTGGCGGGCAACATCAATGCCCATCGCAAAATCGACGACAAATTTTTCGCTAAGACTGCTGAGGGTTCTAACCGGCCCTTCCATTAATACACCGCTCATTGTTGCTCCGCTGAGAAAAGCGTCTGGATATCGTCGCGCAACAGGCGGGTATCCTCGTGAATGTAACGTGCCGTTCTGACACTTTGTTCCAGCTGGCTCTGGAGGGAAAACAGCACGGTGTCATTCTGCTGTTTAGCGGCAAGACTTTGCTGCAGATTGCTGCGAATAGCGTCCAGGGCCCGAGAATAATCGGCGAAAAAGGTCGCCATACCGGCCGTGACCGAAACATCAACCTGCGCGGTAATAGCCTGGTTTATCTGGGCCAGGAAAGTTGCCACGTGGTCGTGCAGCTTCTGCTGAAGCTTCTCCAGGTCGATAACGTAGCGGCTGTGCGTGGCCGCATAGTCTTCCCAGCCCCAGTCCACGCTATTAAGCCAACGCGCCAGCACGCCGCGCATGCCGTTTTGCGGCTGCATTTGCGACATCGGCACCTCCTGGCTTTCGATAACGTTGGTGAACGCCTGCCGGATATTAAAGTTAAGCTGGCTGGCCTGGAATGCAGGCAGGCTTATCTGGGCGCGGAACCCTGCCACCTTCAGGCCATCACTCACCCGCTGCTCGATGGGTTTTAACGCGGACTGCAGCGTATAGCCCAGGCTCGCCTCAAGGTTGCTGAGTAGCGAACCAAGTTCTCCGGTCAGCGTCTCCTGGGCGGAAAATAAAATGCCTTCGCTGGAAGCGCGGACCTTGTGCAGCAGCGTGCGGGCCGTCGCCTCATCCTCCCCCAGCAGCTTGTCGCTTCCCGGGGCAAAATCTACGCTGCGCGTTAACGCATGAGGGTAAAGCGGATGCAGCTTCTCTTCGCCTAACCTTCCTTCACGGAAATAGGCGCTCAGGTCGTTATGGATCTGAGCTTCAAAGCGCCGCACAAAGGAGCCAATACCTTCCAGCGCCTCGCTAACCTGCCGCTGAATCATCGTACTGACCAGCTGCTGCGAAGTTTGTAGCAGCTGAATATCCTGTTCCAACTGCTGGATATTCTCCTGCAGGCTGTCGTTGGTCACCTGCAGCCCCTGGCAACGGAAGCTCAGGTAGCGCTCGGCGCCCTCGGCATAGTCCAGCAGCTTATGGCACGCCGCACGTAGGGTATACAACGAAGCATTGGCGTGAGCGGCATGCAGGATAGCCTCAATCGGCGACTCAAACATGGAGTCTTCCCACAGCAGATCCGCCGCGTGCCGCAGGTGTTCAATATCGGCTAAATCCGCACTGCGCCAGCGCCTGCCCAATGCCGCTTCGGCAAAATCCTGCACCCACCGCTGCTGTTCGGGATCGGGCAGGCGGCCATGCGTTGCCAGCTCATAGCGGGCGCGGTTAGCAAGATAACCCCACATGCTCGACACCGGGAAAACGTGGTCCGGCTCAATGCTGCCTTTCATCAGCGTGCCGGCAATCATCGCTTTCACCTGGGTTTCATCGTCGCCATTGCGGTCCTTCTGGTCGAACTTATTCACCAGCGCATAAAGCGGCACGGATTTGCTGACGCCAAGCACCGCCTCGCGCACCTCTTCGTCAGAAATAGATTTGAGCTGCGTATAGTCCATCACGGCCAGCACGGCGGAGGCCTGGGCCAGCTGCTCTTTCAGCATCTTTTGCAGGTGCGGCTGCCCCGCTTCGTTTGGCCCCGGCGTGTCCAGCAGCGTCAGCTGCCCGTGGCCATTTTTGAGGCCCGCAAGATGCACAAACTCCACCTCAATGACCGGCACGTGTTCAATCGCAGCGTAGGCCTTGAAGGGGAAGGCAACGTCCAGCACGCGGCATAAGCGCACCAGATCGTTCAGGCTCTTCAGGCAGTGAAAAATAGGCTGCGCGCCCAGATAGTGACGTTCAAAGCCGGTGCCGTTGGCGATACGGGCAATCAGCGCCTCCATATCCCGGTCCATTTCCAGCCTGCTGGTCAGCGTTTCCCGCTGGGTGGTCAGCAGCTTTTCCTGCAGCGTCCCCATCAGGCTTTCTATCGGCTGCACATACGGGAAGTGCAGCACCGGCTCGCGCTGGCCGGGCGTGTGGCGAATCAGCGTCGGCAGCGCCGTCATCGGCCGGTTGCGGTTAGGCAATACCTCAGTGCCCACGATGGCATTGATGGTGGTCGACTTCCCCGCCTTCATGGTGCCGACAATCGCCAGCACCATTTCATGTTGGGTTATTTTGCGCCTTTCGTTTTGCAGCATGTCTTTCTGCAATTCGATCCCGCGTGGGCTAAATTTCAATGGATGTACCGAGGCCACGGGGTTCGCCAAAGCGCTATTTTGTTCATGCTGTAAAGCCAGCGGAGCGACTTTTAAAGCGTTAAGATTTTGCAACGCTAATTGCAATAGCCGCTCGGCTTCCTGACTCAGTTCAAAAATGGTTTGTGTGTGCATAAAAAATCTTTCCTTAACTCAAATTATCCGGTTTTATCTCCGCCATCGTTTAGTTGTAATCATGGCAATACCGGTTTTTATAATTACGTGAGGAAAATAATTTATTAATTAACATTACACCATGCCGCGATCCTGGCTTTTAAGTCACTCTGCCAGACCTGCGGGGAAATAATGGTGAGATGCGGTATCCAATACTGCACCAGCGGAAACAATTGCTCAGGCGAAGCAATATGGCTTGCCAGAAGCAACTCTCCGTTATCAAGCTCTCTGATGGTTTTTTGAAAAGGTAATAGTTTGCGCTGTTTAAAATGTTCGGCTGCCTGCGCCGAAACTTGTAACAGCACCTCCGTTTTCACCCTTTCCCCGCCAGGATCATCCCGATCGTCAAATAATGGATAAAAAATAGCTTTACGCTGCGGACTATTTTCATATTCATACCCTACAACCAATAAATCTGGAATAGCCCGTAAGGTAATATATTGATTATGGCTCTTTATGTCGTACCACGGATAAAACGCAGCAAGCCCTACGCGTTTGGTAATGCGTAACAGGTCGTTTACGTTAAACTGTCCTTTTAAATGCGAAGAGAGACGCTTTTTCCCCTCGCCGACATCCTCCAGAATAGCACCAAGCCGGTTCAAATCACGATACGCAGTTCGCATATCTACATCAAAACGCTGGCGGATAATATCAGCGGAAAGGGTTTCCCCCTGATAAAGACTTAAGACGATTTCGGCCAGTCGATCTGCAACTTTTACTTTTGCGCCTTTCATTCTCATCGGTTCCTGCCTCTGTATCGGTACATCCATAGGCCCAACCATACCCCTGTCAAGTGACAGGAGGTGTCAGCGCAATACGCTTTTTTTTATTTTTTCAAACAGGTATAGCGCAGTGGCCCATGCTGGCAGACTTGCTTGAAGCGAAGTGAAACTAAGTTAAATTAGCCTTATTTAACGGCAATTAAAGCCTGAACTTTAAGTTAAATTTGAGGCTTATTTCTCTGAATGAAAGAATTTTTGCGATTTAAGGCTGGCGGGGAGGCCACCGGGCACTGGCTTGCGGCAATAATCCCTGCAAATGTAGGGATTTGATGTATAATCTCAGCACTTTTTCGCGACTCAGCATGCTTTTGCTGCCAAGTCGCTATTTTTCATTACTTTATCTCACCTTGAGGATCAGATAATGCAACTCCCTCATTGCCCGCAGTGCAATTCCGAATACACCTATGAAGACAACGGCATGCTGATTTGCCCGGAGTGCGCTCATGAATGGAACCCGGCCGCCGCGAGCGAAGAAGACGCTCAATTAGTGGTAAAAGACGCCAACGGTAACCTGCTGGTCGACGGCGACAGCGTCACCGTGGTGAAAGATTTGAAGGTCAAAGGCAGCTCTTCAATGCTGAAGATCGGCACAAAAGTGAAGAATATCCGCCTGGTTGAAGGCGATCACAACATTGATTGTAAAATCGACGGTTTTGGCCCAATGAAGCTGAAATCTGAGTTTGTGAAAAAGAACTGATGACTCCCCCGGCAGGTGGCCTGGCCGCCTGCCCCGCCTGGCTTACCTTTCCCGCGCAATCTACACTTCCTCTGCACTCTCCTTACAGAGGATTCGGTTATGCCTTTAGGACCCTACATTTCATTAAACGGCCGCTGCGCCGAGGCTATTGCCTTTTACCAGCAGGCATTGGGCGCCGAACTGACGTTCAAAATCACCTTCGGTGAAATGCCCAAAGAAGCGACGAATACCGAAGGCTGCAGCGGCGCCGTTGCCTACGCAGACGACAGCATCATGCACGCCAGCCTGCGGGTGGCCGGCAACGATTTGATGATGACCGACGCCAGCATGAGCGGAGACAAACCGCAGCACGGCGGCTTTTCACTCTGCCTGGCAAGCCACGATACGGCAGAGGGTAAACGCTGGTTTGAAGGGCTTTCGGCAGGCGGCACCGTCACCATGCCGTGGAGCGAAACCTTTTGGGCAAAAGGGTATGGCTCGCTGACGGATAAGTTCGGCATTCCGTGGATGGTCAACGTCGAAAGATAAAGCCTGTGTTCTATTATTCATTCAGGGCCCATTCTACCGGGCCCTTTATTTTTTCTGGTGATTAAAAAACTAAGGAAATCAAAGCGACGGGTATATTCATTTTTTTGATGTTATTTAATTATTCCTTTTTACAAAATTTATTCCAGACAAAAATGAATAAACCTAAGAGGGTAATGATCAAAGAGGAGATAAATTAAAACCACGGCACGGCATTCATTATTTCAGCGATAAGACAATAATAAAAAGGCAAAACGTGATTAGGATATAGAATATATTTAATGCTTGCGCACAGCATTTTTTCCTCGCCACATACCCGCATTATCAATATGCCTTTATCCCTCTCTCTGTCAGTTTTTTCAGCAAAACGAGCCAACTGTCTGATTCCACGATAAACCCGCCACTTCCCCGGCCTCAGACTTCAACTCTTCATCGTACAGAAACCAATCATTAACAAAACCGTCACTTTTCCCCGGCACCATGAGGCAACTTTTGAAGGAGGCCCGTGATGCAAACGACTCTTCACCTCATCAAGCAAACCCCCTGCACAGCCCTGCCGCTGCGTATTTGCTTTATCTGATTCGAGAGGCTTTGACTGTTATGCACTTGTCCAGACATCCGACCAGCTATCCAACCCGCTATCAGGAGATAGCCGCCCGGCTCGAACAGGAGCTGCGGAACAACTACCGCTGCGGCGACTACCTGCCCGCCGAAACCCAGCTTGCCGCCTACTATGAGGTTAACCGCCACACGCTCCGCCGCGCTATTGACGAGCTGGTCAACAAAGGCTGGGTGCAGCGCCGCCAGGGCGTTGGCGTGCTGGTGCTGATGCGCCCGTTTGACTACCCGCTTAACGCGCAGGCTCGCTTTAGCCAAAACCTTCTCGATCAGGGCAGCCACCCGACCAGCGAACGCCTGCTGGCGGTAATTCGTCCGGCCTCGCAGGATGTCGCAGACGCGCTGGGGCTGGCCGAGGGAGATAACGTTATTCACCTGCGCACCCTGCGCCGGGTCAACGGCATCGCGGTGTGCATCATCGACCACTATTTTTCCGAACAGAGCTGGTGGCCGACGCTGCAAACTTTCGGCAACGGATCGCTGCACGATTTTCTTCAGGCGGAATTAGGCATTGCCCTGACCCGCGCCCAAACCCGTATCAGCGCCCGCCGTTCCCAGGCCAAAGAGAGCCGCCTGCTGGAAATTCCCAACATGGCGCCGCTGCTCTGTGTACGCACCCTTAATCACCGTGAAGGCGAGGCCAGAGCGACGGAATACTCCGTCAGCCTGACCCGTGCCGACATGATTGAATTCACCATGGAGCACTAAATGGACACCAGCCATTTCAACACCGAACAGCGCCGCGAGTGGATGGCGGTGCTGTCACACAGCCAACCGCAGGAGCTTCTCGAGCGCTGGAACAGCCTGAACATCAGCGCGGATTACACGCTGATTCGCGCGCCAGAAATCGGCCTGGTTCAGGTGCAGGCCCGCATGGGCGGCACCGGCCAGCGCTTCTTTACCGGTGACGCCACGCTGACCCGCTCGGTGGTCAAACTGGCGAGCGGCACCTACGGCTACAGCTACCTGCTTGGCCGGGATAAGCAGCACGCCGAATGCTGCGCGGTGATCGACGCCCTGATGCAGGAAACCGCGCATTTTCAAACGCTACAAGAAACCTTAATTGCACCGCTGGCGGCCAACCGTGAACAACGCCTTGCCGCTCGCCGTGCGGAAGTTAACAGCAGCCGCGTGGACTTCTTCACGCTGGTACGCGGAGACAACGCATGACACTAATGACCGCTTTTACCCTTCCGGTGCAGGACGCCCAGCAGAGTTTCCGTCGCCTGCTTAAAGCCATGAGCGAGCCGGGCGTGATTGTCGCGCTGACCTCGCTACAACAGGGCTGGCTGCCGTTGAACGTCGCCACCACCAGCGTGCTGCTGACGCTGGCCGATAACGACACGCCGGTGTGGGTAGACGGCACGTTGGGCAACGATATTGCCGCACAGAATATTCGTTTTCACACCAATGCACCGCTGTGCGAGCAGCCTGAACACGCGCAGTTTGCCGTCGCCAGCGATGCTATTTCTTCTGAACAGCTGAACCTGCTGGCCCAGGGCTGCGACATCGCCCCTGATACCAGCGCGACGCTGATCCTGCAGGTTTCCAGCCTGAGCGGCGGGCGCATGCTTCGCCTGACCGGAGCCGGGATCAACGAAGAACGCATGATTGCCCCACAGCTGCCGGAATGCGTGCTGCACGAACTGACCGAACGCCCGCACCCGTTCCCGCTGGGCATTGACCTGATTTTGACCTGTGGCGATCGCCTGCTGGCTATCCCACGGACCACCCACGTGGAGGTGTGCTGATGTACGTTGCCGTCAAAGGGGGCGAGAAGGCAATCTCCGCCGCCCACGCCCTGCAGGAGCGCAACCGACGCGGCGATGAAACGCTGAAGGAGCTGAGTGTCGCGCAAATAGAACAGCAGCTTGGCCTGGCGGTTGACCGCGTGATGACGGAAGGCGGCATCGCCGACCGGGAACTCGCCGCGCTGGCTATCAAGCAGGCCAGCGGCGACATGATTGAAGCCATTTTCCTGCTGCGCGCCTACCGCACAACCCTGCCGCGCCTGGCCGTTAGCGAGCCGCTGAACACCGCTGAGATGCGCCTCGAGCGCCGTATCTCCGCCGTTTATAAAGACGTCCCTGGCGGCCAGCTGCTGGGCCCAACCTATGACTACACGCACCGCCTGCTGGACTTCACGCTGCTGGCCAATGGCGAAGTGCCTGATGCAGAACCTGCCGACGAGCAAAGCGCCCCTTCTCCGCACGTGTTCAGCATGCTGGCAAAGCAGGGCCTGGCGAAAGTCGAAGAAGACGACGGCGCGCAGCCGGACGACATCACCCGCAACCCGCCGGTTTACCCGTGCTCGCGCTCTTCGCGCCTGCAGCAGCTGGTGCGCGGCGACGAAGGCTACCTGCTGGCGCTGGCTTACTCCACCCAGCGTGGCTACGGGCGCAATCACCCGTTTGCTGCCGAAATCCGCAGCGGCTACGTGGATATCGAAATTGTGCCGGAAGAGCTGGGTTTTGCGGTGAACATCGGCGAACTGCTGATGACAGAATGCGAAATGGTGAACGGCTTTGTCGCTCCCGAAGATGAAGCCCCGCACTTCACGCGCGGCTACGGTCTGGCATTCGGCATGAGCGAGCGCAAAACCATGGCGATGGCGCTGGTTGACCGCGCGCTCCAGGCTCCCGACTACGACGAAACCGTCGCAGGCCCGGCGCAGGACGAAGAATTTGTGTTATCCCACGCGGATAACGTGGAAGCGGCCGGCTTTGTGTCCCACCTCAAGCTGCCGCATTACGTAGATTTCCAGGCCGAACTGGAGCTGCTTAACCGCCTGATAAAGGAGCGAGCAAATGGCTAACCTGAGCGGCTATAACTTTGCCTATCTGGACGAGCAAACCAAACGCATGATCCGCCGCGCGATGCTGAAAGCCGTGGCGATCCCAGGTTACCAGGTGCCGTTTGGCGGCCGCGAAATGCCGATGCCTTACGGCTGGGGCACCGGCGGCATTCAGCTCACCGCCAGCCTGATTGGCGAGTCTGACGTGCTGAAGGTGATTGACCAGGGCGCGGACGACACCACTAACGCCGTCTCGATTCGTAACTTCTTCAAGCGCGTGACCGGCGTGAACACCACCGAGCGCACCGAAGACGCAACGCTGGTGCAGACCCGCCACCGCATCCCGGAAACGCCGCTGGTTGAAGACCAGATCCTGATATATCAGGTGCCGATCCCTGAACCGCTGCGCTTTATCGAGCCACGCGAAACGGAAACCCGCACCATGCACGCGCTGGAAGAGTACGGCGTGATGCAGGTGAAGCTGTACGAAGATATCGCCCGCTTCGGCCACATCTCCACCACCTACGCCTACCCGGTGAAGGTGAACGATCGCTACGTGATGGACCCGTCGCCAATCCCGAAATTTGATAACCCGAAAATGCACATGTCCCCTGCGCTGCAGCTGTTTGGCGCCGGGCGCGAAAAACGCATTTACGCCGTGCCGCCGTTTACCCGCGTAGAGAGCCTCGACTTCGACGACCATCCTTTCCAGGTCCAGGAATGGGAAGAGCCGTGCGCTATTTGTGGGTCACGCCACAGCTACCTTGATGAAGTGGTGCTCGACGACGCGGGCAACCGCATGTTCGTCTGCTCCGATACCGACTACTGCCGCCAGAACAGTGAGGCCTCTCAGTCATGACCAGCCCGTTACTTTCGGTGAATAACCTCACCCACCTCTATGCGCCCGGTAAAGGCTTTATGGACGTGTCGTTCGACCTCTGGCCCGGTGAAGTACTGGGCATCGTGGGCGAGTCCGGCTCCGGTAAAACGACGCTGCTGAAGGCGATTTCCGCCCGCCTTGCGCCGCAGGAAGGGGAAGTGATTTACCTCGACAGCTCCCTGTACGGGATGTCGGAAGGCGAACGCCGCCGCCTGCTGCGCACCGAATGGGGCGTGGTACACCAGCATCCGATGGACGGCCTGCGCCGCCACGTTTCTGCCGGCGGTAATATCGGCGAGCGCCTGATGGCAACCGGGGCGCGCCACTACGGCGACATCCGCGCCACCGCCCAGCGCTGGCTGGAAGAAGTCGAAATTCCTGCATCACGCATCGACGACCTGCCGACCACGTTTTCCGGCGGGATGCAGCAGCGCCTGCAGATCGCCCGCAACCTGGTGACCCATCCGAAGCTGGTATTTATGGATGAGCCTACCGGCGGGCTGGATGTTTCAGTTCAGGCGCGCCTGCTCGACCTGCTGCGCGGCCTGGTGGTGGAGCTGAACCTGGCCGTGGTGATTGTCACCCACGATCTGGGCGTGGCTCGCCTGCTGGCCGACCGCCTGCTGGTGATGAAACAGGGCAAAGTGGTGGAAAGTGGGCTGACCGACCGCGTACTGGACGACCCACATCACCCGTATACCCAGCTTTTGGTGTCCTCAGTCCTTCAGAATTAGGTACTCGCTATGACCAGAATACGGGTTGAAAACCTGAGCAAAACCTTTGTCCTGCACCACCAGCACGGCATTCGCCTGCCGGTGCTGGCGGACGCTTCGCTGGAAGTTAAAGGCGGAGAATGCGTGGTGCTGCACGGCCACTCCGGCAGCGGGAAATCCACCCTGCTGCGCTCGCTGTACGCCAACTACCTGCCGGATGAAGGACACATCTGGGTTAAGCACAACGACGAATGGCTCGACATCGTGCAGGCTCCGGCGCGTGAAGTGCTGGCGGTGCGTCGCCAGACCATCGGCTGGGTAAGCCAGTTCCTGCGCGTTATTCCGCGAATTTCCGCGCTCGAAGTCGTCATGCAGCCGCTGCTTGATTTGGGCGTGCCGCGTGAAGAGTGCGAGAAAAAAGCCGCCAGCCTGCTGACCCGCCTCAACGTGCCTGAACGCCTGTGGCACCTGGCGCCGTCGACCTTTTCCGGCGGCGAACAGCAGCGCGTGAACATCGCTCGCGGCTTTATTGTCGACTACCCGATTTTACTGCTGGACGAGCCAACCGCCTCGCTGGACGCCAGGAACAGCGCCGCCGTGGTGGCTTTGATTCAGGAAGCAAAAGCACGTGGAGCGGCCATCGTCGGCATCTTCCACGATGAAGCAGTACGTGAACAGGTGGCCGACCGCCTGCATACGATGTCCGCGATGGAGCCCCAACATGATAATCAATAACGTTCGCCTGGTACTGGAAGAAGAAGTAGTCAGTGGCTCGCTGGAAGTGGCCGACGGTGTGATTCGCAACTTTGCCGAGACCCAAAGCCAGCTGCCGGGCGCACACGACGGCGGCGGCGGCTGGCTGCTGCCGGGGCTGATTGAGCTGCACACGGATAACCTGGATAAATTCTTCACCCCACGGCCAAAGGTTGACTGGCCGGCGCACTCCGCCATGAGCAGCCACGACGCGCTGATGGTAGCGAGCGGCATCACCACCGTGCTGGACGCCGTTGCCATCGGCGACGTGCGCGACGGCGGCGACCGCCTGGAAAACCTCGAAAAGATGATTAACGCCGTGGAGGATACGCAAAAACGCGGCCTCAACCGCGCCGAACACCGCCTGCACCTGCGCTGCGAGTTGCCGCACCACACCACGCTGCCGCTGTTCGACAAGCTGGTAGACCGCGAACTGGTGTCCCTCGTTTCGCTGATGGACCACTCGCCGGGCCAGCGCCAGTACGCGGAACTCTCGAAATACCGCGACTATTATCAGGGCAAATACCATCTCACCAACGAGCAGATGGATCGGTTTGAGGAAGAGCAGCTGACGCTGGCGGCGCGCTGGTCACAGCCAAACCGCCAGGCCATTGCCGCCCGCTGCCGCGACCGCAATATCGCCCTCGCCAGCCATGACGATGCCACCTCCGCCCACGTTGTGGAATCCCACGAAATCGGCAGCGTGATCGCCGAGTTCCCGACCACGCTGGAAGCCGCAGAAGCTTCTCGTCGCCACGGCATGAGCGTGCTGATGGGCGCACCGAACATCGTGCGCGGCGGCTCCCACTCCGGCAACGTGGCGGCCAGCCATCTGGCCCAGGCCGGGCTGCTGGATATTCTCTCCTCGGATTACTATCCGGCGAGCCTGCTGGATGCGGCCTTCCGCGTGGCGCACGACGACAGCAACAGCTTCACGCTGGCTCAGGCGGTAAACCTTGTGACGCGCAACCCTGCAAGGGCGCTGAACCTGGCCGACCGTGGGACGCTGGCGGAAGGTAAACGAGCGGATCTGGTGCTGGCACATATGCACGGCGACCATATCCACGTCGATCACGTCTGGCGCCAGGGAACGCGGGTGTTCTGATGAGTAAATTAATCTGGCTGATGGGCCCGTCCGGCTCCGGTAAAGACAGCCTGCTGAGCGCCCTGCGCCAGCAGGAGCACGCCAGGCTGCTGGTGGCGCACCGCTATATAACCCGCGCCGCCGACGCAGGCTGCGAGAACCACATTGCGCTGAGCGTAAAAGAGTTTGAGCAGCGCCAGCAACTGGGGCTGTTCGCCCTGAGCTGGCAGGCGCACGAGCAGTCCTACGGCGTCGGCGTGGAAATGGATATATGGCTCGAGGCCGGATTTGACGTGGTGGTTAACGGCTCGCGCCAGCACCTGAAGCAGGCTCGGGAACGCTATGGCGATGGGCTGGTGCCCATCTGCCTGCAGGTTTCTGCCAGCGTGCTGCGCCAACGTCTGGAGCAGCGCGGCAGGGAAAATGCGGAACAGATCGAGCAGCGGCTGCAGCGCGCGGCGCTCTATGCGCCAGAGGGCGGCGATTGTCTGGTACTCAACAACGACGGGAGTCTGCTACAGTCAGCCGAATTATTTATGCGGCTGTTAGCCCAGCACCGCTCGAACGTTATCCCTCTTCACCGCAAGGAGCCCCGCCATGTCTGATGTTGTTAAGTTAAAAGCCGCCGCTATCGAAGACAGCGATACCGTTTACCGCATGATTTGCGAGCTAAAGCAGGCTCAGGCAGATCGCCCCGGCTTTAACGCCTGTTTTACCGAGAACCTGCGCGACCCGAATATCTACTATCAGCTGGCGTGGCTGGGCAACAAAGCGCTGGGGATGATTAGCCTGCACCTGCAATATCATCTGCACCACGGCCGTCGCATCGGCGAGATCCAGGAGCTGGTAGTGCTGGAAGAAGCCCGCGGCCACGGCGTCGGCAAACAGCTGCTTGCCTGGGCCGAAGAGCAGGCACGTAAAGCCGATGCCGAGCTGACGGAGCTGTCGACCAGCACCGGGCGCAAAGACGCTCACCGCTTCTACGAGCGTGAAGGCTACCGCGCCACCCATATCCGCTTTACCAAACCGGTGGAGACACCTGATGACGCTCACGCTAACGCTTAGCGGCACCGGCGGGGCGCAGCTTGTTCCCGCCTGGGGCTGCGGCTGCGCGGCCTGTGCACGGGCGCGCAGCAACCCCGCTCATCGCCGCCGTCCGTGCAGCGCGGTAGTCAGGTATAACGACGCGGTGACGCTGGTGGATGCGGGGCTACCCGATCTGATGGAGAGCTGGCAGCCCGGTGATTTTCAGCAGTTTTTGCTCACCCACTACCATATGGATCACGTCCAGGGGTTGTTCCCGCTGCGCTGGGGAGTGGGCGAGAAAATCCCGGTTTACGGCCCGCCGGATGAACAGGGCTGCGACGATCTGTTTAAACATCCTGGCCTGCTGGATTTTAGCCATACCGTGGAGCCGTTTGTTGCCTTTACCCTTCAGGCGCTGCGCGTCACGCCGCTGCCGCTGCTGCACTCAAAGCTGACGTTTGGTTATCTGTTTGAAACGGCCTACAGCAGGCTGGCGTGGCTGAGCGATACGGCGGGGCTGCCGGACAAAACCCTGAAGTTTCTGGCCGCCAACCGCCCGGAAGTGGTGGTGATAGATTGCAGCCGCGAACCCCGGCCAGAAACGCCAAAAAATCACTGTGACTTAACGACCGTCATCGCGCTGAACGAACAGATTGGTAGCCCCCGAGTCGTGCTGACGCACATCAGCCACCAGTTTGATGAATGGCTGATGCACAACTCGCTTCCCGCTGGCTTTGAAGCTGGTTTTGACGGCATGGAAATCGTGCTGGATTAACGGTCGTCGTCGTCCTGCAGGCGCCGCTCATCGTCATCCAACTGCTGGCGTTCACGGTCAAGCTGGTTCTGGCGGTCATCAAGGCTGCGACGCCTGTCTTCCAGCTGGCGGTAGCGCGCTTCATCCTGGCGGCTGAGCCTGCGCTGAGCCGCTTCGTCATCGCTATCGTCATGATAAACGCGGTCGCCATCGGGTTTATAAGCATCGCTAAACGCCTGCTGGATATTGCCAATGGCATCATCAATCACGTCGGCCTGCGCAAGCGGCGAGGCCAGGTACAGCGTGCCGAGCAGCAGCGCGGCGGCATAAGGTTTCATCGGTCAGTCTCCGGAATGGACTGGCCTCAGCGTAGTCAGCCGGCCTCACGCGCAGTAGCGGAGGAATCTCAAATTCCAGGCGATTCCAGCGCGCCAATAGCCTCGACCCTCGCCTGATGTCGCCCGCCTTCAAACTGCCCGCTTAACCACGCGTCGACGATCATTTTGGCCAAATCCAGCCCGACGACTCGTGAGCCGAAGGCCAGCACGTTGGTGTTATTGTGCTGGCGGGAAAGCAACGCAGAATAAGGCTCGCTGCACACCACCGCCCGGATGCCGGGAAACTTGTTGGCGGTGATAGATATCCCCACGCCGGTGCCGCAAATCAAAATGCCGCCCTCGGCTTCGCCGTTTACCACGGCCTGCGCTACGGCGCTGGCGTAAAGCGGGTAATCTGTACGCTCCCCGGACCAGGTCCCTTTGTCCAGCACCTCAATCCCTTTTTCCTCAAGATGCGCCACAATTTCTGCTTTCAGCAGGAAGCCGACATGATCGCAGCCAAATGCAATTTTTTTCATTTTATCCTCACCGTAACCGTCACTTTACGAACCCGGCGACTTTTGTGATTTAAGACCGGTTCACTGCCCAATTAATCGGCAAAATCGCCGGGTTCGTGGCTATTTCTACACCGTTCAGCTTCACAACACAATGTCGATTACGGCTAATTACCTAACAGTAGCCAGCATCACACAACGAAAGGCAAGCAATAAACCTATTGTTTTTCAAATGGATAACTTATTAAGGCCAAAAACAAAACTTCACAAAAAATAAAACTTTATGAATTAATTATTTTTGTGAAGTTGTCAGCATATTTTCTGCTCACGCTGTGATGTTATAGTGGCGTCTTCACTCTACGGACACGAGAGAACAGGATGAGTCAGTCAGATATTGATTCACAACAGCCGTTTGGCATCGGCCTTGCCCCCTGGCTGCGCATGAAGCAGGAGGGGATGACGGACAACGAAAGCCGTATCGTCGACTGGTTGTTAAAGCCCGGTAATCTGAGCGATGCCCCGGCGATTAAAGACGTTGCCGAAGCCCTTGCGGTGTCGGAAGCGATGATTGTGAAGGTGTCGAAACTGCTGGGCTTCAGCGGTTTTCGTAACCTGCGCAGCGCGCTGGTCGCCTACTTTTCCGAGTCAGAGCAGGTGCTGCCGACCGAGCTGGCGTTCGACGAAGCGCCGCAGGACGTGGTCAATAAGGTGTTTAACATTACCTTACGCACCATTATGGAAGGTCAGTCGATCGTTAACGTCGACGAGATTCATCGCGCGGCACGCTATTTCGCGCAGGCAAAACAGCGTGATTTGTACGGCGTTGGCGGCTCGAACTCCATATGTAACGACATCCAGCACAAGTTCCTGCGCATCGGCGTGCGCTGCCAGGCCTATCAGGATGCGCACATCATGATGATGTCGGCCTCGCTGCTTAAAGAAGGTGACGTGGTGCTGGTGGTTTCCCACTCAGGGCGCACCGGCGATTTAAAAGCGGCGGTTGAGCTGGCGAAAAAGAACGGCGCAAAAATAATTTGCATTACCCATAGCTATCATTCACCTATAGCACGGCTGGCCGATTTTATTATTTGTTCGCCAGCCCCAGAGACGCCTTTATTAGGCCGCAACGCCTCCGCGCGTATATTACAATTAACGTTACTCGATGCTTTATTTGTTTCAGTCGCACAGCAAAACATTGAACAGGCAACATTAAATATGCAAAAAACCGGCGCTATTGTGGATTTCTTTTCACCTGGCGCGCTGAAGTAAAAAAGAGATCCCGTGTGAGCGGGATCTGACTGCACCCTACACTGAGAATATGATTATGAATAAATATCTGAAAATATTCAGCGGCGCTGCTATGGGCCTGATGTTATCCACCAGCGCTTTTGCCGCTGCCGATTACGCGGTGGTATTAAAAACATTATCCAACCCTTATTGGGTGGATATGAAAAAAGGTATTGAAGATGAAGCCAAAACGCTGGGCGTTAGCGTTGATATTTTTGCTTCGCCTTCGGAGGGTGATTTCCAGTCGCAATTACAGCTTTTTGAAGATTTAACGAATAAAAAATACAAAGGCATCGCTTTTGCGCCGCTTTCCTCGGTAAATCTCGTGGTGCCCGTGGCGAACGCCTGGAAGAAAGGCATTTACCTGGTCAACCTCGATGAAAAAATCGATATGGATAACCTGAAAAAAGCCGGCGGTAACGTCGAAGCCTTTGTGACCACCGATAACGTCGCGGTCGGCGCGAAGGGCGCAGGCTTCATCATCGATAAGCTTGGTGCCGCGGGCGGTGAAGTGGCAATTATCGAAGGGAAAGCAGGTAATGCCTCCGGCGAAGCCCGCCGCGTGGGAGCCAGCGGTGCGTTTAAAAAAGCCAGCCAGATTAAGCTCGTCGCCAGCCAACCCGCAGACTGGGACCGCATCAAGGCGCTCGACGTGGCGACCAACGTGCTGCAGCGTAACCCAAACCTGAAAGCCTTCTATTGTGCTAACGACACGATGGCAATGGGCGTAGCGCAGGCGGTGGCTAACGCCGGTAAAACCGGAAAAGTGCTGGTCGTCGGCACCGACGGTATTCCGGAAGCACGCAAAATGGTTGATGCAGGGCAGATGACCGCCACCGTTGCCCAAAATCCGGGTGACATCGGTGCGACCGGCCTGAAGCTGCTGGTTGACGCGGCAAAAACCGGCAAGGTGATTGCGCTGGATAAAGCGCCGCAGTTCAGCCTGGTGGATTCGGTGCTGGTGACGAAATAGTTTCTGGTCTGAGTGGCCTGATGCCCTCACCCCGGCCCTCTCCCACAGGGAGAGGGGGAAAAAAGGGGTAGCCCTCTCCCACAAAGAGAGAGGGGAAAAAGAGTACTAAAAGAAAAGCGGTGGCAGTAGTTATTCCCTCTCCCCTATGGGGAGAGGGTTAGGGTGAGGGGAAACCTTCGCTAAAAATGATTGAGGCTCGTCATGGTCACGCCATACATTGCAATGGCGGGGATCGGCAAATCCTTTGGTCCGGTTCACGCATTAAAATCGGTTGATTTAACAATATTCCCCGGCGAAATTCACGCCCTTCTCGGGGAAAACGGTGCAGGTAAATCAACCCTGATGAAAGTCCTGTCGGGTATTCATGAACCGACCAAAGGCACCATTACGATTAATAATGTTAATTATGAAAAGCTCGATCATAAATTAGCGGCACAGCTCGGCATTGGTATTATTTATCAAGAACTCAGCGTCATTGATGAATTAACCGTTTTAGAAAATCTTTATATTGGTCGCCATACAACAAAAAAAGTCTTCGGGATTAATATTGTTGACTGGAAAGAGATGCGTATTCGCGCCGCGATGATGCTTTTACGTGTCGGCTTAAAAGTGGATCTCGATGAAAAGGTGGGTAATTTATCCATCAGTCACAAGCAAATGTTAGAAATTGCCAAAACATTAATGCTGGACGCCAAAGTCATTATTATGGATGAGCCCACATCTTCTTTAACCAATAAAGAAGTGGATTATCTTTTTCTCATCATGAACCAGCTGCGTAAAGAAGGCACGGCGATGGTGTACATCTCCCATAAGCTTGCCGAAATCCGCCGTATCTGCGACCGCTACACGGTGATGAAGGACGGCAGCAGCGTCTGCAGCGGCCTGGTCGGCGACGTCTCCAACGACGACATTGTGCGCCTGATGGTTGGCCGCGAGCTGCAAAACCGCTTTAGCGCGATGAAAGAGAGCGCCGGGAACGTGGAGCGTGACGTGGTGTTTGAGGTGAAGAACGTCACCAGCCGCGACCGCAAAAAGGTGAAAGGCATTTCGTTCAGCGTCAACCGTGGCGAGATCCTGGGCTTTTCCGGCCTCGTAGGCTCCGGGCGCACCGAGCTGATGGACTGCCTGTTCGGCGTCGACAAACGCTCATCAGGGGAAATTCTGCTTAACGGCAAGAACATTTCGCCCCGCTCGCCGATGGATGCGCTGAAAAAAGGCATGGGCTACATCACCGAAAGCCGCCGGGATAACGGCTTCTTCGCCAACTTCTCCATTGCGCAGAACATGGCCGTCAGCCAGAGCCTCAAGCGCGGCGGCTACAAAGGCGCGATGGGGCTGTTTAACGAAGCCGAAGAACGAAAAATTGCCGAAGCTCAGCGCCAGCTGCTGGCGCTCAAATGCCACAGCGTCGATCAGAACATTACCGAGCTTTCCGGCGGCAACCAACAGAAGGTACTGATTTCTAAGTGGCTGTGCTGCAACCCGGAAGTGCTTATCTTCGATGAGCCTACGCGTGGGATCGACGTCGGCGCTAAGGCCGAAATTTACAAAGTGATGCGGCAGCTGGCGGATGACGGAAAGGTCATTCTGATGGTGTCGTCTGAGCTTCCCGAAATTATCGCCGTCTGCGACCGCATTGCCGTGTTCTGCGAAGGGCGGCTGACGCAAATCCTGACCAATCGCGACGATATCAGCGAAGAGGAGATTATGGCATGGGCATTACCACAAGAATGAAACGCGAAGAAAGTGAGAAAAAGCCGTTCAATTTCGCCCAGTTCTGGGACAAATACGGCACCTTTTTCATCCTCGCGATTATCGTCGCCATCTTCGGCACGCTCTCCGCCGAGTACTTCCTGACGGCCAGCAACATCAGCGCCATCTTCGTGCAAAGCTCGGTGACCGTGCTTATCGGCATGGGGGAGTTCTTCGCCATTCTGGTAGCGGGAATCGATCTGTCGGTTGGGGCGATTCTGGCACTTTCCGGCATGGTGACCGCCAAACTGATGCTGGCAGGCGTGGATCCGTTCCTCGCGGCGCTGATTGGCGGCGTGATTGTCGGCGGGCTGCTCGGGGCGATTAACGGCTGCCTGGTAAACTGGACAGGGCTGCATCCGTTCATCATCACGCTTGGCACCAACGCCATCTTCCGGGGCATCACGCTGGTTATTTCCGACGCCAACTCGGTGTACGGCTTCTCGTTCGACTTCGTGAATTTCTTCGCCGCCACGCCGTTAGGCATTCCGGTGCCGGTGATCTTCTCGCTGATTGTCGCCGGGATACTGTGGTTCTTGACCACCCGCACGCGCCTGGGCCGCAATATTTACGCCCTCGGCGGCAATAAGAACTCGGCGTTCTACTCCGGCATCGACGTGAAGTTCCACATGCTGGTGGTGTTCATCATCTCCGGCATCTGCGCCGGGCTGGCGGGCGTGGTCTCTACCGCGCGTCTTGGGGCGGCAGAACCCCTTGCGGGCATGGGGTTTGAAACCTACGCCATCGCCAGCGCGATCATCGGCGGCACCAGCTTCTTCGGCGGCAAAGGCCGAATTTTCTCGGTGGTGATTGGCGGCCTGATTATCGGCACCATCAACAACGGGCTCAACATTCTCCAGGTACAAACCTATTACCAGCTGGTGGTGATGGGCGGGCTGATCATCGCCGCGGTGGCCCTGGATAGACTAATCAGCAAGTAAATTCGTCGTCTTTCGAACGGCAGATGCGTTGGCTGCATCAGCTCACCCCAGTCACATAGTTAGCTATGCTCCTGGGGACTCGCAGCCTGGCCGCCTTTCTGTCGTCCGAAATCCATAGAATTACAGGAGCTTATAATGAAAATTTCCCCCTCTTTGATGTGCATGGATCTGGCAAAATTCCAGGAACAGATTGCGTTTATCGACCTGCACGCGGACTACTTCCATATCGACATTATGGACGGCCACTTTGTGCCGAACCTGACGCTGTCCCCGTTCTTTGTCGGCCAGGTCAGGAAGCTTGCCAGCAAGCCGCTGGACTGCCATCTGATGGTCACTCGCCCGCAGGATTACATCGTCCCGCTGGCGCAGGCCGGGGCGGACATCATTACCCTGCATCCGGAAACTATTAACGGCCAGGCCTTCCGCCTCATAGAAGAGATTCGCCGCCACGGCATGAAAGTCGGCCTGATTTTGAACCCGGAGACCCCGGTTGAGGCGATGAAGTACTACATTCATAAGGCAGACAAGGTGACGGTGATGACCGTTGACCCAGGGTTTGCCGGCCAGCCGTTTATTCCAGAAATGCTGGAAAAAGTGGCGGAGCTGAAAGCCTGGCGCGAGCGCGAAGGGCTGAGCTACGAAATCGAAATTGACGGCTCCTGCAACGCGGCAACCTATGAACGACTCATGGCCGCCGGGGCAGATGTGTTTATCGTTGGCACTTCCGGGCTGTTTAACCACGCCCGGGATATCGACGAGGCCTGGCAGGTGATGAGCGAACAGATCCTGACGGCCAAAAACGAGGTTATCCCCCATGCCAAAACCGCTTAACGTGGTGGCCGGAGTGGATATGGGCGCCACCCATATCCGCCTGTGTTTGCAGGATGAATCCGGCGCGGTGCTGCACTGTGAAAAACAGCGCACCGCAGAGATTATCTCCGGGGGCGTGGTCTGCGGGATCGCCCGTCTGTTAAACGATCGGCTGGATCGCTTTAACGCCCGCTGCCGCGGCATGGTGATGGGGTTCCCGGCGCTGGTCGGCAAAGACAAGCGCACGATTATCTCCACGCCAAATTTGCCGCTTGCCGCCGCAGAGCTTAACGAACTGGCGGGCAAGCTGGAGGATGCGCTCGGCTGCCCGGTCGAGTTTTCACGTGACGTCAATCTGCAGCTCTCGTTCGACGTCGCGCAAAACGGCCTGCAGCCCCAGCAGGTGCTGGGGGCTTATCTCGGCACCGGCATGGGTTTTGCCGTCTGGCTGAACGGGGCACCCTGGACCGGCGCCCACGGCGTTGCCGGTGAACTGGGCCATATTCCACAGGGCGATATGCACCTGACCTGCGGCTGCGGAAATGCGGGGTGCCTGGAAACGGTGTGCTCGGGGATTGCCCTGAAACGCTGGTACGACGCCAGCCCGCGTGCGTATGAAATTGGCGAGCTGTTCAGCGTTGCCGCGCAGCAGCCGTTTGTCGTTGCCCTGCTCGACCACGCGGCGCGCGCCATCGCCACCAGCGTGAACCTGTTTGACCCGGATGCGGTAATCCTCGGCGGCGGCGTAATGGACATGGTCGATTTTCCGCGCGAAGCGCTGATTGCGCAGACTAAACGCTATCTTCGCCGCCCGCTTCCTCACGATGCCGTGCGCTTTATCGACGCGTCTTCATCCGCGTTTAACGGCGCACAAGGTGCGGCTACGCTGGCCCGCGCCTGCTTCCTGCCCGCGCTTTACGTAGCGCCTCAGCAAGCTGCGCTCGGGTAAACGGTTTGCGCAGCAGCTCAACCTCCGGCAGGTGTTGCTCGCTGCGACGTAAATCCTGCCCGCTTACCAGCAGCAAATCCAGCTGAGGATGGTGGCGGCGAGCCTGCTGGAGCACGTCCGCGCCGCTTAGCTCGCCGGGCAGCATCAGGTCGCTGATAACGAGGCTGATGTCCGGCACCTCGCGCATCAGCTGCAGCGCCTGCTGGCTGTCGCTGGCTTCCAGCGTCAGGTAACCCAGCTGATGCAGCTGTTCGCAGAGCGTCTGGCGCACGTCCGGCTCATCTTCGAGTACCAGCACAAGCTGGTCAGAAATATCGGCCTGTTCATCGACCAGCGGCAAGGCCTCCGGCTGCGCCTCCGCAGACGCCCGAGGCAGTTGAAGTATGACCCGAGTCCCTGTGCCCGGCTCGCTTTCAATCTGCACCCGCCCGCCCGACTGGCGTACAAAGCCATAAACCATCGACAGCCCAAGCCCGCTGCCGCTGCCGGTCTGTTTGGTGGTGAAGAACGGTTCAAACACCTGCGCCTTTACCTCGTCCGTCATGCCGTGCCCGGTGTCGGCCACTTCAACCACCACCATATCCTGCTTGCGCCCTTCGCCGCGCACCACGCGCTGGTTCCAGGTGCGGATCTTAATTTCACCGCTGCGCCCTTCCATCGCGTCTCGGGCGTTCATCACCAGGTTAATGATCGCGTTCTCCAGCTGATTGACGTCGATCCAGGCGGGCCAGGCGGGCTGCTGGGCTTCAACGACAAGCGTGAGATGGGCGGGCAAAGAATGGCGCATCAGCGGGTCGAGGTTTTCAAGCAGGCTTTTCATCGCCACCGCCCTCGGGTGTAACGATTGCTTGCGGGAAAACGCGAGCAGCCGCTGAGTGAGCTGTGCGCCACGCTCGGCGGCCTTAAGCGCGCGCTGAATGCGCACGGCGTCCGGCGAGTCTGTCGCGGTCAGCTCAAGACTGCCGATGATCACCGCCAGCAGGTTATTGAAGTCGTGCGCCAGACCGCCGGTAAGCTGCCCCACCGCCTTCATTTTTTGGCTGTGCACCAGCGCTTCTTCCAGCGCTTTGCGTTCGCTACGCTCCAGCACTACGTTCACCATGCCCCGCCCAGGCACCGGGCTAAAACGCAGCTCGATGGTACGGCCGTCCGCCAGCCTCAACTCCTGCGGCTTAGGCAAGGGTCTGGAGAGATTACCCAACATATGCTCCTGCAGCGGCGTAACCTGCTTGAGCAACCCGAGATAGTGCTGACCACGCTGCAGGCGCTGCGGCTCAAGCCCCAGCAGCAGCGGATATTGCTGATTCCACACCACCAGGAAACCGTCGCTGTCGAACAGCGCAAAGCCGTCGCGCATGGCGTGAAAAGTGGTTTCCAGCAGGGTGCTTTTTTCTTTCAGCAGGCGTGAGGTATGCTCCAGCGAAGCGGTATTACGGGCAAAGACGTTGAACGCCCTGGCCAGCTCGCCCAGCTCATCGCGCCTCTGCTGCGCGGGCACGCTGACCTCTTTTTCGCCTTTCGCCAGCCGCGTCATCGCCTGGGAAATCGCCGTTAAGTTTGAGCCCAGGTTGCGGTAAATATACAGCCCGGCAAACCCGGTGATCACCAGCGCCAGCAGGGCAAACAGGCCGATAAAAGCGATGATGGACTGCAAATCCCGGTGGCTTTGCTGGCTGCGCTGCCGGGATTCTTCCCCGACTTTTTGCACGTACAGGTTGATGTCCTGATTCAGAAAAGCCACCAGCGCTTTGATGTGGTACATGTGCCAGGCGATGCCCAGGTCGCTTTCCTCAAGCTGCGCAGAAAGCGGCGGCAGCTGGCGCAGGCCGTTTCTGAACTGCTGCAAAATGCTGTCCGATAACGCCGACGCCGCCCGCTCGGGGAGAAGCTGCATCACTTCGCTAAGCTGGCGCACCGCCGGCCTCGGGGAGGAGGACTGAATCGCCACCAGAATCAGGCGATCCATCTCTTTGAGCAGCCCGGCATCCGGCACGTTAAGCCCTTCGCGGGCGTTAACTTCCTGCAGGTGTTCAAGGTAGCTCTGATTCTGGTACAGGGCGCTCAGCAGCAGGTTACGCTGCAGGTGGCGACGGTGCCCCATCACCAGCATATTGGTGACGCTGCTTTCCAGCTCGTTGCTGCGGTCGATGATCCGGCTGACCAGCTGCGGCTCACGGCTCGCCAGCGGCGCTTTGGCCAGGTGAGAAAGCGAGTTTTGCAGCGAAAGCTGGGTTTGCTTCAGGCTTGCCGCCTCGCTCTGGTATTCCAGCGCGCCCACAACCTGAGAAAGCCTGACCGCCGCCGTCGCCACGTTCGAGGTGTCGCGCGCCAGCTCCATGCTACCGGACATATCGAGCAGCGTTTGCCCCTGAACCTGCTCCTGCAGGCGGCTGGCGTGCTTAAAGCCGAGCACCGCCACGCCGCAGACCATCAGCGTGACCGCCACCACCAGCAGATTGAAGAACAGCAGGCGGCCACGGGCGCTGGCGAAAAAGGAGGGACGAGGCTGGGTCATAGAGGCTCCGTGGTTGATTCACTCCAGTTAAGCATTGCATGGATTTTGATAAATATTTCCACACCGGGAATGTGATCCAGGTTAACTATTCAACTCTATGACAAATATGAACGGCGGCTGACATTTTGCATTTATCGGCGTGTGGTTGACTGGCGCTTATTGATACCCACCACAGGCGCCGCACCATGAGCAGAGTCCCCATTCTGGAAATGCGCAATATTGCCAAGTCATTTGGCAAGTTTTATGCGCTAAAAGGCGTCGATTTAACGGTATTTCCCGGTGAAATCCATGCGCTAATGGGTGAGAACGGGGCGGGTAAAAGCACCCTGATGAAGATCCTCGCCGGGGCTTACATCGCCACCAGCGGCGAAGTGCTGATTGACGGCGAACCCTATGCCATCAAAGGCCCCAAAGATGCCCTCAACGCGGGCATTACCCTGATTTACCAGGAAATGCAGCTCGCGCCAAACCTCACCGTGGCCGAAAACATTTTCCTCGGCAGCGAACTGGCGCGCGGCGGCCTGGTGCAGCGTAAAGAGATGGTGCAGCAGGCGCAGGCGGTGATTGACCGCCTCGGGGCGCAGTTTAAAGCAACCGACCTCGTCATGAAGCTGACCATTGCCGAGCAGCAGCAGGTTGAGATTGCCCGCGCGCTCCAGCGCAACAGCCGTATTCTGGTGATGGATGAACCCACCGCCGCCCTCTCATCTCGCGAAACGCATCGCCTGTTTGAGCTGATTTTCCGCCTGCGTGATGAAGGCATGGCGATTATCTACATCAGCCACCGCATGGCGGAAATTTATGAGCTGTCTGATCGGGTCAGCGTCCTGCGCGACGGCCAGTACGTCGGCAGCCTGACGCGGGAAAACCTTAACGCCAGCGAACTGGTCAAAATGATGGTTGGCCGGCCCCTTAGCGACCTGTTTAACAAAGAGCGTGATATCCCGCTCGGCAGCCCTCGCCTCAACGTTCATCACCTGACGGACAGCGGCAAGGTGCAGCCCGTCAGCCTGCACGTGCGTTCCGGGGAAATTGTCGGCCTGGCCGGGCTGGTTGGCGCGGGGCGTTCAGAGCTGGCGCAGCTTATCTTCGGCGTGCGTAAGGCCACGGGCGGTACGGTTGAGATCGACGGCGAGCCGGTGACGCTGCACTCCCCCCGCGAGGCGATTCAACACGGCATCGGCTTCCTGACGGAAAACCGCAAAGAGCAAGGGCTGTTCCTCGAGCTTGCCGCGCAGGACAACATCACCATGGCCACGCTGGAGCGTGACGCTCATTTCGGCATGCTCGACCGCAAAAAAGCCCAGACCATTTCTGACGATGCTATCAGCCTGCTGAATATCCGCGTGCCGCACGCTCAGGTTCGCGCCGGGGGCCTGTCCGGTGGTAACCAGCAAAAGTTGCTGATTTCCCGCTGGGTTGCTATTGGCCCACGCATTCTGATCCTCGACGAGCCTACGCGCGGCGTGGACGTCGGCGCTAAAAGCGAAATTTACCGCATCATGAACCAGCTGGCCCGCCAGGGCGTGGCCATTTTAATGATTTCCAGTGAGCTGCCCGAAGTGGTGGGCATGAGCGACCGGGTGTACGTCATGCGCGAAGGCAGCATTGCCGGCGAGCTGCTGCGCCACGACATTACGCAAGAGAATATTATGACCCTGGCTACCGGCGTGACCGAGGCCCATAAGAAAGAGGTTCACCATGACTAACTCAGGCACGCAACCGGTGGCAAAATCCGCCTCGCTTAAAAAAGCCCTGTTCGGCGATTTACTACAAACCGTCGGCATTTTGCCGATTTTGATACTGATCGTCGCCGTATTTGGCTTTGTCGCGCCCAACTTCTTCACCGAGTCTAACCTGCTCAATATCGCCCGGCAGTCATCGATCAACATCGTGCTGGCGGCTGGGATGACCTTCATCATTCTGACCGGCGGTATTGACCTTTCCGTGGGCTCTATCCTCGGCACCACCGCCGTGACGGCAATGGTCGTGTCGCTGATGCCCGGCTGGGAAGGCCTGTCGATTCCGGCAGCGCTGCTGATGGGCACCGGGCTCGGGCTGTTTAACGGCATGCTGGTCGCCTGGGCGGGGCTGCCGCCGTTTATCGTCACGCTCGGCACCTATACCGCGCTGCGCGGCGCAGCGTATCTGCTGGCCGACGGCACAACGGTGATTAACTCCAACATCAACTTTGAATGGATTGGTAACGCCTATCTCGGCCCGGTGCCGTGGCTGGTCGTTATCGCCCTGCTGGTGATTGCGGTGTGCTGGTTCATCCTCCGCCGTACCACGCTGGGCGTTCATATCTACGCGGTAGGCGGCAACATGCAGGCGGCACGCCTGACCGGCATCAAAGTGTGGATGGTGTTGCTGTTCGTGTACGGCATGAGCGGCCTGCTTTCCGGGCTCGGCGGCATCATGAGCGCGTCGCGCCTTTATAGCGCCAACGGTAACCTCGGCGTGGGCTATGAGCTGGACGCCATCGCCGCCGTTATTCTCGGCGGGACCAGCTTCGTGGGCGGGATTGGTACCATCACCGGCACGCTGGTGGGGGCGCTGATTATCGCCACGCTCAACAACGGCATGACGCTAATGGGCGTCTCCTACTTCTGGCAATTGGTGATCAAAGGGGCGGTGATCATCATAGCGGTGCTGATCGACAAATACCGTACCCGTCACCATCAAAGTGCATAACAACAAAACCCTACCCTACGAGTGAGGAAAACAGCATGCGTTTGAAACCCATAGTTACTGCGTTACTGGCTGGTGCAATGATCGCAGGCGCGCCGTTTGCCCAGGCGAAAGAGTTAAAGTCTATCGGCGTGACGGTGGGCGACCTCGCCAACCCGTTCTTCGTGCAGATAACCAAAGGCGCCGAGCTGGAAGCCCGCAAGCTCGCTGGCGACAACGTGAAGGTGACGCTGGTCTCCAGCGGCTACGATCTCGGCCAGCAGGTGGCGCAGATCGATAACTTTATCGCCGCCAAGGTGGACATGATCATCCTCAACGCCGCAGATTCCAAAGGGATCGGCCCGGCGGTAAAACGCGCGAAAGACGCCGGGATCGTCGTGGTGGCGGTGGACGTCGCGGCTGACGGCGCCGATGCCACGATCACCTCAGACAACACCCAGGCCGGGCAAATGGCCTGTAAGTACATTTCCGACCGCCTGAAAGATAAAGGCAACGTGGTTATCATCAACGGGCCGCCGGTTTCCGCCGTGCAGAACCGCGTTGAGGGCTGCGAAACCGAATTCAAAAAGCACCCGGACATTAAGATCCTATCCTCTAATCAGAATGCTAAGGGCAGCCGTGAAGGCGGCCTGGAAGTAATGACCTCGCTGCTGGCGGCGAATCCGAAGATCGACGGCGTGTTTGCGATCAACGATCCGACGGCGATCGGGGCCGATCTGGCGGCAAAACAGGCCCAGCGTAATGAGTTCTTTATTGTCGGCGTGGACGGCAGCCCGGACGGTGAGGAGGCCCTGAAGCGCGGCGGCAGCTCGCTGTTTGTGGCGACGCCGGCGCAGGATCCGCAGGTAATGGCGGCGAAAGCGGTTGAGATTGGCTACGACATTTTGCAGGGTAAACCCGCGCCGAAAGGCCCGGTGCTGATCCCGGTGACGATGATCGATAAGAACAATATTGGCAGCTACAAAGGTTGGACGGTGAAGTAATTTTCCCCTCACCCAGTCGAGTCAAAACGCCGTCAGTCCCCTCTCCCTTCCAGGGAGAGGGCCAGGGTGAGGGTCCACGTCAAAGGGAGGCCAGATGAAACGCTCCGAGGTTAATCAGTACCTGAATGAAACCCGCCAGTTCTTTGCCCGCCACGACATCCAGCTGCCGCCGTTCGCCGGGTTCTCGCCGCAAACATGGCAGCAGCTTAATTCCCACAGCTGGCAGGAAGTGTTTGATCTGAAGCTCGGATGGGATATTACCGACTTCGGCGGCAGCGATTTTCTTATCATGGGCCTCACGCTGTTTACCCTGCGCAACGGCTCACCTGAAGGTGCGCCCTACGCCAAAACTTACGCCGAAAAAGTCATGCACGTGCGTGAAAACCAGATGACGCCGATGCATTTTCACTGGAGCAAACAGGAAGACATCATCAACCGCGGCGGCGGTAATTTGATTGTCGAACTGTGGCATTCAGATCCGTTTGAACAGCCCGATGAATCGGACATTACGGTGGTGATTGACGGCTGCCGCCAGACGCACGCCGCCGGCAGCCAGCTGCGCCTTTCTCCGGGGGAAAGTATCAGCCTGGTGCCGGAGATGTACCACAGCTTCTGGGGCGAGCCCGGCTACGGCGACGTGCTGGTCGGTGAGGTTTCGATGGTGAACGATGACGATCACGACAACCGTTTTTTAAAGCCTCTCGAGCGCTTCAGCACCCTTACCGAAGACGCCGGGGCGGAGCTGCTTTTGTGTCATGAGTACCGCCGGTTTATCTAAACCGCATTATTTTCGCCGTGGGTGACATCCGCGGCAAAGACGTAGCCCACGCCGCGGATGGTGCGGATAAGCGTGGGCTGGTGTGGGTTCACCTCGATTTTGCGCCGCAGCCGCATAATCAGCACGTCGATAGTCCGGTCAAACACTTCGAGGCTTTCGCTGTGGGTTAGCTCAAGCAGTTTTTCCCGCGACAGCACCTTTCTGGCGTGCTGCACCAGGGAAAGCAGCAGACCATATTCCCCCTGGGTGAGATCAACCTGCTGCTGCCGGGCGTTCATCAGCTGGCAGCGGTCGGTGTCCAGCCGCCAGCCGTTAAACTGCAGCGCGCTGGTTTTCGTCGGGCTGGTTTCTACGGCCAGCGCCCCGCTGCGCCTCAGCACCGCTTTCACCCTCGCGACGACCACGCGGCCGTTAAACGGTTTGGCGATGTAGTCATCGGCGCCCATTTCCAGCCCCACCACCACGTCAGACTCGCTGCCCATGCCGGTCAGCATCACCACCGGCAGCGCCGGACGTAGCTTTTGCACCTGCTGAAGCACCAGCAGGCCGTTGGTATCCGGCAGCATCATATCCAGCAGGATAAGCGCGATGGAGGGCTCTGCCGCCACAATCTGCAGCGCTTCATTGCCGCTATGGCACACCAGCACGTCGAAGACGTGTTCGCTGAGCACATCGCGCAGCACGTCGCAAATGGCCTTGTCGTCATCCACCACCAGGATTGCAGGTTTCATTATTGTCTCCGGAGGGGAGGAGGTTCTTTTTAGTGTGAGCGATTGTTGATTGCGCGCCGCAGAAAGAACACAGATCCGTGCGGAATTTTCTATCACTGTCACAAATGCCCGTCAGTTCGACACGTCATTTATGACGAAATCCCCGGCCTTTCGTCAGCCCGTGCGAAAGATGCCCGCCAAACCCGCGCCAATACCCACTCACTCTATGTGGCATAGATAATGCATTGAGTGGCGCAGCAAGGCGGTTTGCATTTATCGCCGCACTTAAATGACAGCATTGACTGGAGCAACATGATGAAAAAAGTCGTCACGGTTTGCCCCTATTGCGCCTCGGGTTGCAAGATAAACCTGGTGGTGGATAACGGCAAAATCGTCAAGGCGGAAGGCGCACAGGGTAAAACCAACCAGGGCGACCTGTGCCTGAAGGGTTATTACGGGTGGGACTTTATCACCGACACCAAAATCCTTACTCCGCGTTTGAAATCCCCGATGATTCGCCGCGAGCGCGGCGGCAAGCTGGAAGCGGTTTCCTGGGATGAAGCGCTGGACTATGTCAGCTCTCGTCTGAGCGAGATCAAAGCCAAGTATGGCCCTGACGCCATTCAAACCACCGGCTCCTCACGCGGGACCGGCAACGAAACCAACTATGTAATGCAAAAATTTGCGCGCGCCGTTATTGGAACCAATAACGTCGATTGCTGCGCACGTGTCTGACACGGCCCATCGGTTGCAGGTCTGCACCAGTCGGTCGGTAATGGCGCGATGAGTAACTCTATCGTCGAGATTGAGGATACTGATTTAGTCTTTGTGTTCGGGTACAACCCGGCAGATTCACACCCTATCGTGGCTAATCGCGTGATTAAAGCGAAGCAGAAAGGGGCACAGATTATCGTCGTCGATCCGCGCAAAATTGAAACCGCGCGCATTGCCGACATGCATTTGAGGTTACGAAACGGCTCTAACATCGCGCTTCTGAACGCGATTGGCCACGTCATTATTGAAGAGAACCTTTACGACCACGCTTTCGTAGCGGCTCGTACCGAAGGCTTCGAGGAGTATCGCAAAATCGTTGAAGGCTACACGCCGGAGTCCGTCGAAGAAATCACTGGCGTCAGCGCCGGGGAAATTCGTGCAGCCGCGCGTATGTATGCCAAAGCCAAAACGGCCACCATCCTGTGGGGCATGGGCGTGACCCAGTTCTACCAGGGCGTGGAAACCGTGCGCTCGCTCACCAGCCTGGCGCTGATGACCGGCAACCTCGGCAAACCTAACGTGGGCGTGAACCCGGTTCGCGGCCAGAACAACGTGCAGGGCGCCTGCGATATGGGCGCACTGCCGGATATGTTCCCCGGTAACCAGTACGTTCGTGACGCGGAAACCCGCAGCAAATTTGCTGCTGCCTGGGGCGTTGACGCGCTGCCGGAAGCCAACGGTTACCGCATCAGCGAACTGCCTCACCGCGTAGAACATGGTGAAGTCCGTGCCGCCTATATTATGGGTGAAGATCCGCTGCAAACCGATGCCGAGCTTTCTGCGGTGCGCAAAGCGTTTGCCGGACTTGAGCTGGTGATTGTGCAGGACATCTTCATGACCAAAACCGCCGCCGAGGCAGACGTTATCTTACCGTCAACCTCCTGGGGCGAGCATGAAGGGGTCTTCACCGCCGCCGACCGTGGCTTCCAGCGCTTCTTTAAGGCGGTTGAGCCGAAGTGGGATCTCAAAACGGACTGGCAGATTATCAGCGAAATCGCCACCCGCATGGGCTACCCGATGCGCTACAGCAACACCCAGGAAATTTGGGACGAGCTGCGTCATCTGTGCCCGGACTTCTATGGTGCGACCTACGAGAAGATGGGCGAGCTGGGCTATATCCAGTGGCCTTGCCGGGACACTTCCGACGCGGACCAGGGCACCTCTTATCTTTATGAGAGCAAGTTCGAGCGCCCTAACGGCCTGGGGCAGTTCTTCACCTGCGACTGGGCACCGCCTATCGATCGCATCACCGACGAGTACCCGATGGTGCTTTCCACGGTGCGTGAAGTCGGCCACTACTCCTGCCGTTCAATGACCGGCAACTGTGCCGCCCTGGCCGCGCTGGCCGATGAGCCGGGTTATGCACAAATCCACGTCGAAGATGCCGCCCGGCTGGGCATTGAAGATGAAGCGTTGATTTGGGTGAATTCGCGTAAAGGCCGGGTTATCACCCGGGCTGCGGTCAGCGAGCGTCCGAATAAAGGCGCGGTGTACATGACCTATCAGTGGTGGATTGGTGCCTGTAATGAGCTGGTGACGGAGAACCTTAGCCCGATAACCAAAACGCCGGAGTACAAGTACTGCGCCGTGCGCGTCGAGCCGATTGCCGATCAGCAGGCCGCCGAGCAGTATGTGATTGATGAGTACAGCAAGCTGAAGGCCCGTCTGCGCGAGAGCGCGAGAGGATAATACATCCCCTCACCCTAACCCTCTCCCCATAGGGGAGAGGGGATAAAGAACATGTTTTCCTCCCTCGCCCCTTTGGGGAGAGGGCCGGGGTGAGGGGTTTTACTTAACTGCTCGCTTTACTGTCAAATTTCCCAAAAAGCTCACGCTCATAGGCCTGGGCTTTTTTATGGTCGAATTTGTGTTCCCACTTGGCGATAACCAGCACCGCCAGCGCGTTGCCGACCACGTTCAGCGCGGTACGCGCCATATCCAGAATACGGTCAACCCCGGCAATAAACGCCAGTCCTTCCAGCGGAATACCGACGCTGCCAAGCGTTGCCAGCAGCACCACGAAGGAGACGCCCGGCACGCCGGCAATCCCTTTTGAGGTCACCATCAGCGTCAGCACCAGGATGATTTCCTGCCACAGCGACAGCTCGATGCCGTACAGCTGTGCGATGAAAATCGCCGCAATACTCTGGTACAGCGTGGAGCCATCGAGGTTAAACGAATAACCCGTCGGCACCACAAAGCTGGTGATCGACGCCGGAGCGCCATAGGCTTCCATCTTCTCGATGATGCGCGGCAGTACGCTTTCAGAGCTGGCGGTAGAGAACGCCAGGATCAGTTCATCTTTCAGAATGCGCATCAGGATAGTGATTTTCAGCCCGCACAGCCGCGCCACGGCGCCCAGCACTACAAATGCGAAGAAGGCAATCGCCACGTACACCAGCACCACCAGCTTCAGCAGCGGCCAAAGCGAGGCAAAGCCAAAGTTCGCCACGGTCACCGAGATAAGCGCAAAGACGCCAACCGGCGCATAGCGCATCACCATGTGCGTCACTTTGAACATGGTTTCAGAGATGGAGCGGAAAACGGTCACCAGCGGTTCACGATGCGTGGCAGGCAGCGACGACAGCCCAAGGCCAAACAGCACCGAGAAGAAGATGATCGGCAGCATCTCGCCCTTCGCCATCGACGCGACGATGTTGGTGGGCACGAGGGACAGAATGGTGCCCATCAGGCCGTGAGAATGGCTTTGAACATCCTGGGCAGTATGCTGGTATTTCGAAATATCCACGGTAGCAAGCTGCGACATATCTATGCCGTGGCCCGGCTGGAACACATTCGCGAGCGTAATGCCCAGAATGATGGCAACCGTCGTGATCACTTCGAAATAAATGATGGTTTTTGCCCCGATGCGGCCGAGCTGTTTGGCGTCGCCAACGCCGGCGATCCCAACCACCAGGGTGGAAATCACAATCGGCACGACGATCATTTTGATCAGGTGGATAAAGATATCGCCCGCCGGTGAGAGCAGGTTAGCGACCAGCCACTCACGGCTATCACTTTGATAATGAAGAAAACTTCCCAGGATAATGCCCAGCACCAGCGCCAGCAAAATTTGCCAGGCCAGGCTGATTTTAAAGTTTTTCATAACGACTACAGTTCCTCAAAAAAACGCCATTCCCATGCTGTTGACTCAGGAGAAGGTCACAAACTGAAAGGGGGTATGACAAACGTCAGGTGTTAAGCGGGGTTTTTTAAAGCGCCGTATGAGTACCATCCCGATAGCCTGCTGCGCAACTCTTCATTTTCAAGGTTATGCACTGACTTAACGCTGATAAGCAGGATTTTCATTACATCCGTGGATATAACTTATTGTTATGGAAAAATTTTCATTATTTGTTTTTAGAATTAAGTCACTCCGGTAATTATTTCTTATGATTCATCTGTTTGAACATTTTTTGCGCGATTATTTTAATGCGTGATCTGCCGCCCAAAAAGTAAACAAAGCTGCCTATACCCCTACAATTAACGTTTGTGTGACATATTATTAACATCCTAAAGGAGAAAAAAAGCCATGAGCCAAATACACAAACACGCTATTCCCGCAAACATTGCGGACCGTTGCCTGATAAACCCGGAGCAGTACCAGGCCCTGTATCAGCAGTCGATACAGGATCCCGATGCGTTTTGGGGCGAGCAGGGAAAAATCCTCGACTGGATAAAACCCTACAAAAAGGTGAAAAACACCTCTTTCGCGCCGGGAAACATCTCTATTAAGTGGTATGAGGACGGCACGCTGAATTTAGCCGCAAACTGCCTCGACCGACACCTGGAAGAACGAGGCGATCAAACCGCCATTATCTGGGAAGGCGATGACGCAACCCAGAGCAAACACATCACCTACCGCGAGCTGCACCGCGATGTCTGCCGTTTTGCCAATACGCTGGTCGAGCTGGGGATTAAAAAAGGGGATGTTGTCGCCATTTATATGCCGATGGTGCCTGAGGCCGCCGTCGCGATGCTCGCCTGCGCGCGCATTGGGGCCGTGCATTCCGTCATCTTTGGCGGTTTCTCGCCGGAAGCCGTGGCCGGGCGCATCATCGATTCCAGCTCCCGGCTGGTGATCACCGCCGACGAAGGCGTACGCGCCGGGCGTTCCATCCCGCTGAAAAAGAACGTGGATGACGCGCTTAAAAATCCAAATGTGAAAACCGTCGAGCACGTTATCGTGCTGAAACGCACCGGCGGCAAAATCGACTGGCACCAGAACCGTGACCTGTGGTGGAGCGAGCTGGTGGAGAAAGCCAGCGACCAGCATCAGCCGGTCGAAATGAGCGCCGAAGATCCGCTGTTCATCCTCTATACCTCCGGCTCTACCGGCAAGCCTAAAGGCGTGCTGCACACCACCGGTGGCTATCTCGTTTACGCCGCCAGCACCTTTAAATACGTCTTCGATTACCATCCGGGTGACGTCTACTGGTGTACGGCGGACGTGGGCTGGGTCACCGGGCACAGCTACCTGCTTTATGGCCCGCTGGCCTGCGGCGCGATCACGCTGATGTTTGAGGGCGTGCCTAACTGGCCGAAGCCAAACCGCATGGCGCAGGTGGTCGACAAACATAAGGTGAATATTCTCTACACCGCGCCAACCGCCATCCGCGCGCTGATGGCCGAAGGGGATAAGGCCACCGAAGGCACAGACCGCTCTTCGCTGCGCATTCTTGGCTCCGTGGGCGAGCCTATCAACCCGGAAGCCTGGGAGTGGTACTGGAAGCACATCGGCAATGAGAAATGCCCGGTGATGGACACCTGGTGGCAGACGGAAACCGGCGGCTTTATGATTACCCCGCTGCCTGGCGCGACCGAGCTGAAAGCCGGTTCCGCTACCCAGCCGTTCTTTGGCGTTCAGCCCGCACTGGTCGATAACGAAGGCAACCCGCAGTTGGGCGCCACCGAAGGCAATCTGACCATTACCGATTCCTGGCCGGGCCAGGCGCGCACGCTATTTGGCGACCATGAGCGCTTCGAGCAGACCTACTTCTCCACCTTCAAAAACATGTATTTCAGCGGTGACGGCGCGCGCCGGGACGAAGACGGCTATTACTGGATAACCGGCCGCGTGGACGACGTGCTGAACGTGTCCGGCCACCGCCTTGGTACCGCAGAGATCGAGTCGGCGCTGGTATCCCATCCGAAGATTGCCGAGGCCGCCGTGGTGGGCATTCCACACAACATTAAAGGCCAGGCGATTTACGCCTACGTAACGCTGAACCACGGCGAAGAGCCGACGCCGGAGCTGTACGCCGAGGTGCGCAACTGGGTACGTAAAGAGATTGGCCCGCTTGCCACGCCGGATGTACTGCACTGGACCGACTCGCTGCCGAAAACCCGCTCCGGCAAGATCATGCGTCGCATCCTGCGCAAGATTGCCTCCGGTGACACCAGCAATCTGGGCGATACCTCCACCCTCGCCGATCCTGGCGTGGTAGAAAAACTGCTGGAAGAAAAACAGGCGTTAACCATACCTTCGTAACCTTGTTCTCCCCCTCTCCCTTCCGGGAGAGGGAATAACTACAAATACCTACCCTACAAAAACCTCTGGAGATTCTGTGATGAATGACACCATTTATCAGCGGATAGAAAGCAGTGCGCATTTCAGGGAGTTGGTTTCCAAAAGGCAACGGTTTGCCGCCATTCTGTCACTGATTATGTTAGTGATTTACGTTGGTTTTATTTTGCTGATTGCCTTCGCGCCCGCGTGGCTTGGCACCCCGCTTCATGACGGTACCAGCGTCACGCGAGGCATCCCTATCGGCATCGGCGTTATCGTTATTTCCTTCCTGCTCACCGGGATTTATGTCTGGCGTGCTAACGGCGAATTTGACCGCCTGAACAACGAAGTGCTGCGTGAAGTGGGGGTTAAATGAAACGTTTTCTTGCGGTTTTTGCCGCTCTGCTGCCGGCCGGAGCCTTCGCCGCCGATGCGATAACCGGCGACGTGCAGCGCCAGCCAACCAACTGGCAGGCGATCATCATGTTCCTGATTTTCGTCGCTCTGACGCTGTATATCACTTACTGGGCGTCCAAACGCGTTCGCTCCCGCAACGACTATTACACCGCAGGCGGCAATATCACCGGCTTCCAGAATGGCCTGGCCATTGCCGGTGATTTTATGTCGGCCGCCTCGTTCCTCGGGATTTCCGCGCTGGTGTATACCTCGGGTTATGACGGCCTGATTTATTCGCTGGGCTTCCTGGTCGGCTGGCCGATTATCCTGTTCCTGATAGCCGAACGCCTGCGTAACCTGGGCCGTTATACTTTCGCCGACGTGGCGTCTTATCGCCTCAAGCAGGGCCCAATCCGCACGCTGTCCGCCTGCGGCTCGCTGGTGGTGGTTGCCCTTTACCTGATTGCCCAGATGGTCGGCGCCGGGAAGCTTATCGAGCTGCTGTTTGGCCTGAATTACCACATCGCCGTGGTGCTGGTGGGCGTGCTGATGGTGATGTACGTACTGTTCGGCGGCATGCTGGCCACCACCTGGGTACAGATTATCAAGGCCGTGCTGCTGCTGTTCGGCGCAAGCTTCATGGCGTTTATGGTGATGAAGCACGTCGGCTTCAGCTTCAACAACCTGTTCAATGAGGCGATGGCGGTTCACCCTAAAGGCGCGGCCATCATGAGCCCTGGCGGGCTGGTGAAAGACCCCATTTCTGCGCTGTCTCTGGGCCTCGGCCTGATGTTTGGCACCGCTGGTTTACCGCATATTCTGATGCGCTTCTTTACCGTGAGCGACGCCCGCGAAGCGCGTAAGAGCGTGTTTTACGCCACCGGTTTCATGGGTTACTTCTACATCCTGACCTTTATCATCGGCTTTGGCGCCATTATGTTAGTAGGTGCTAACCCAGCATTTAAAGACGCGGTGGGCGCGCTGATTGGCGGCAACAACATGGCGGCGGTTCACCTGGCAGATGCCGTGGGCGGGAACCTGTTCCTCGGCTTTATCTCTGCGGTTGCCTTCGCCACCATCCTCGCGGTTGTGGCCGGGTTAACGCTGGCGGGCGCTTCGGCGGTATCTCACGACCTCTACGCCAACGTCTTCCGCAAGGGCGCTTCCGAACGTGATGAGTTAAAAGTGTCTAAAATCACCGTTCTGGTGCTGGGCGTGGTGGCTATCCTGCTGGGCATTCTGTTTGAAAAACAGAACATTGCTTTTATGGTGGGGCTGGCATTCTCCATTGCCGCAAGCTGTAACTTCCCGATTATCCTGCTGTCGATGTACTGGTCGAAGCTGACCACGCGCGGCGCAATGATCGGCGGCTGGCTTGGCCTGCTGACCGCTGTCGTGCTGATGATTCTTGGCCCAACAATCTGGGTGCAAATTCTCGGCCACGAAAAAGCGGTCTTCCCGTACGAATACCCGGCGCTGTTCTCGATCCTGGTTGCGTTTGTCGGCATCTGGCTGTTCTCGATTACCGATAACACGCCAGAGGGTAAGCTGGAGCGTGAGAAGTTCCGCGCGCAGTTTATTCGTTCTCAAACCGGCATCGGTATCGATCAGGGGCGGGCTCACTAGTTAGTAAGCACTTACCGGGGCTATGTCTGCCCCGGTAGGTTAAAACATCAGCCAGCTGACCAGCGGCGCAACCAGAACCGTCACCACGCCGGACAGCATCATCACCAGGCTGGCAATCACCCCTTCCTGCGGCCCCAGTTCGTAAGAGCGTGCGGTGCCCGCGCCGTGAGAAGCCGCACCGAATCCGGCACCTTTGGCTATCCCTTCCCTGATCGACAGGCGCAGAAACAGCATGTCGCCTACCGCCATGCCAAACACGCCGGTGATCACCACAAACAGTGCCACCAGTTCAGGCTCACCGCCGATAGGCTTAGCTGCCGCCAGGGCAAAAGGCGTGGTAATCGAGCGCACCGCGAGGCTGCGTTGAATGCCGTCAGGCAGGGTAAATAAGCGGGCCAGCCAAATCGAGCTGGTTACCGCCACAATCATCGCCGTCAGCACGCCTGCGGAAAGCGACATCCAGTGGCGTTTAATTACCCTGAGATTGTCATAAACCGGCACCGCAAAAGCGATGGTGGCAGGCCCGAGCAGCCACAGCAGCCAGTGCGCCTCGCCCATGTAGTTACTGTAAGAGATGTGCCCGAAAACAAGCATTCCCACCAGCAGCACCGGCGTAAAGACCAGCGGCATCAGCGGCAATTTACGAAAGCGGCGATACAGGCGTTTGTTGGCGAAATAGAAGACCAGAGTAACCACGAGGCACAGCACGCTGAGCTGAAAATTAGTCATTGCGGGACAGCCTGCGGGCTTCGCGAGCCAGCTCAAAGCGGTAAACTTTTTCCACCACAAAAGCCGTACTGGCCAGCACCAGCATGGTGCTGACCGCGATCACCGCAAAAATGCGCCAGCCTTCCACCATCAGCAACTGCGAGTAGTTCACCACGGCCACCACCGCCGGGACAAAGAACAGCAGCATCTCGGCCAGCAGCCATTTTGACCCTTCCCTGACCCACTTCAGCGGCACGATGCGGCAGACAATCAGCGCCAGGAGCAGCAGCATTCCCACCAGATTCGCGGGCAGCGGCAGGTGCCCCCACGTGACCAGCTGCTCGGCAAAAACAAAAAGCCCGGCGTACAGGGCCACCTGCACAGGGACGCGCAGGCTATGAATTACAGCAGGCGTAAAACGACCTAACGCCAAAGCCATGATGTGTGCTCCAGAAAAAATACCAGCCCCAATTATAGAGAGCGGTTCATCGCTACTGAAATGAATTAAAATCATTGCAGGTATAGTTAATGGGAATAGTTATGGACATCAGAACGCTGCGTTATTTCGTTGAGGTTGTACGCCAGCAGAGCTTCACTCGTGCGGCGGAGAAGATGTTCGTCACGCAGCCCACCATCAGTAAAATGCTGCGTAACCTTGAGGATGAGCTGAACTGCACGCTGCTGATCCGCGACGGCCGCCGCCTGCTGCTGACCGACACCGGCCAGGTGGTGTTCCAGCGCGGGCTGGCAATTCTGGCCGAGTTTCGCCAGCTTGAGGCCGAGCTAAGCGACATCAAACAGCTCACCAACGGCGTGCTGCGTCTTGGCATTCCGCCGATGGTCGGCACCCTGATGACCGGCCCGATAGGCGTGTATCAGCACCGCTATCCCGGCGTGGAGTTTAAGATTTCCGAGTTCGGCGGCCTGACGGTGCAGCAGGCGGTGCTCAACGGCGACCTCGATCTCGCGGTGACGGCGATGCCGATAGAAGACGAAGACGCACTGACGGTAATGCCGCTGTTCCGCCATCCGCTCTGCGTGCTGGTGCCCCGCTCCGGCCCGTGGATTGGCCGCACAAGCGTTGACCCGGCCGAGCTGGCCGAACACCCGCTGCTTATTTACAACGAAGATTTCTCCCTTAGCCGCCAGCTTATGCAGCTGTTTGCCGACAACGGCTTCACCCCACGTATTGCGGTGCGCAGCGGGCAGTGGGATTTTCTGGCGGCGATGGTTCAGGGCGGCGTGGGGATTGCCGTGCTGCCGGAGCCAATTTGCCGCAAGCTCGACCACGCCACGCTGATGTGGCTGCCGCTAAACAGTAATCTAAGCTGGCAGTTAGGAATGATTTGGCGTGAAGGGGTTTATATTTCGCAGAGCGCGCAGGCGTGGATTGATTGCTGCAAGGAGTTCTGGCCGGAAATTGAAACCGGCCAGAACTAACGCGGTTACTCTTTCTCGATCAGCAGCGCTTCCAGCAGGTCGAGATCGTGCAGGAGTTTCTGCAGGGTCTCGTTGCTGATTTGCTGCGTGGCGCGAAGATGGTAAAGCTCGGCGCGCTCCGAACGCAGCGCCGTCAGGCGGAAGCGGCGCTCAAGGTTTTCTTCAAGCTCGCTGCTTTCGACGTCGTTGCGCCCGTCTGCGCGGCGGCGTAGGTTGCCGATAACCCGCGAACTCACCTCTTTCAGCAGCTGGTCGTCGATGTTCTCTTTGCTGTCGACGGCCAGCCGTTCCTCCATTTTCTGGATAGCGACAATCGCCACTTCGGCGGTCGCGGAACGGGCCAGACGCTCTTCTTTACGCGCTAAAGACTTATCCCCTACCTCAACGTTTCGCAGCAGAATCGGCAGCATGATAACCCCGGCAAACAGCGAGAACAGGATCACGCCTGCGGAGAGGAAAATCAGCTCATAGCGCGCCGGGAATGGCGTGCCGTCGTTCAGGAACAGCGGGATAGACAGCACACCGGCCAGGGTAATCGCCCCACGCACGCCGGCGAAAGAGGCGATACCCAGCTCGCGGGTAGTGAAGGAGCCGAACTCCAGCGGGCGTTTTTTCATAAAGCGCAGGCTGATGCGCTTCATCGACCACAGCCACAGGAATCGCACCGCAATCAGCGCGAAATAAATCATGCCGACGTCGAGGAATAGCATCCACAGTTCAACGTTCGGATCGGCATTGGCCGCCGCGACGGACGTCTCGAGAATGCCCGGCAACTGCAGGCCTAACAGCAGGAAGACCATGCCGTTAAATACAAACTCCAGCATCGCCCAGACGCTGTTCGCACGCAGGCGCATAGTCAGCGGCGCGCTGCGCAGAACGCCGGAGCGGGTGATGGTCATCCCTGCGGCCACTGCGGCCAGGATGCCGGAAACCCCGATATGCTCGGCAATCAGATAAGAAGCGAACGGCAGCAGCAGCAGCAGCAGAATCTGAGTTGCCGGTTCATCGCCGCTCCAGCGGCTCATCAGGCGCAGCGATTTGCCGTACAGCCAGCTGACCGCGATACCCGCCAGCAGGCCACCCACGGCAACCTTGAAGAATTCGAGCGATGCCCCGCCAACGCTAAAGGCCATCGCCCCAATGGCGACCGCCACTGCAAGCTTCAGGGACACCAGGCCGGAGGCGTCGTTCATCAGCGCTTCTCCCTGCAAAATGCCCATGATTTTCTTAGGAATACGCCCTTCGCCCACGATGCCGGAAAGCGCCACGGCGTCCGTCGGTGACAGCACGGCGGCCAGCGCAAAAGCAGGCACCAGCGGAATACCCGGTACCAGGAAGTAAATCAGGAACCCGATGCCGACCACGGTGACCAGCACCAGCACCAGCGCCAGGCCAATAATTTCCCGGCCATGGTGCAGAAACTCATGGGTTGGCGTCTTCCAGCCGTCGGCAAACAGCAGCGGCGGAATGAACAGGACCAGGAACAGTTCAGGGTCAAATTCGACGTGCAGGCCAAAGTGCGGCCAGGCAAGCAGGGCCCCAATGGCGATTTGCATTAACGGCAGCGGGATCTGAAACGGCAACATACGTGTTACCACCCCAGAGAGGGAGACCACGAGGGTCATAATCAAGATTGTGAAGAAAATTTCCATGTTTTCCCTGAACGTGATGTGTGATTTGAAGCGTCACCTTTGGAGGTTGTTTTAATAATAAAACAACTTTTTTCATCACATTGGAACCGGAAATACCCGAAGTGGGCAAAAGCGGCGGGTTACGGAGCGCAACCCGCACGAATTGAAAATCAGATAGCCCAGCCGCCGGCGTAGAACGCCACCAGCGCAACGGCGATAACCACGGTACCGACGTTCAGCTTGCGCCATTCACCGGATACCACGCGGCCGATAACCAAAGAAGCGAAACCGATCATGATGCCGGTCACGATGTTACAGGTCAGCACGATGAATACCGCAGTAATCAGCCCGGCCATCGCATCCACGAAGTCCGCAAAGTCGATTTTGGCAACGTTGCTCAGCATCAGCAGGCCAACATACATCAGCGCAGGCGCCGTGGCGTAGGCAGGTACCAGATAGGAAAGCGGAGACAGGAACAGGATCAGCAGGAACAGCACGCCAACGACGATCGCGGTCAGGCCGGTTTTACCGCCTGCTGCCGTACCCGCTGCAGACTCGATATAAACCGCTGCCGGGGCTGCGCCCACCAGGCCAGAGAACACGCTGCTCAGGGAGTCGGTGGTCAGCGCTTTGCCGCCGTCGATGATTTGGCCATCTTTGTCCAGCAGGTTTGCCTGACCGGCAACTGCACGGATAGTCCCGGTGGCGTCAAACACCGCGGTCATCACCAGCGCCAGCACGCTTGGCAGCACAATCGGGTTCAGCGCGCCCATGATGTCCAGGCTGCCAATCAGCGAGTTGCCTTTGTCATCGCTCAGCGACGGCATGGCGAAGATACCGGAGAAGTGAACGTTCGGGTCAAAAATCAGGCCAACGATGGACACGCCGATAATCGTCAGCAGAATGCCGCCCGGCACCTTCAGTTTTTCCAGACCGATGATCACCGCCAGGCCAATCAGCGACATGATAACCGGGAAGCTGGCAAAGTGGCCCAGCGCAACCGGCAGCCCGTCCAGCGGGTTTTTAATCACCAGACCGACGCCATTTGCGGCAATCAGCAGCAGGAACAGGCCGATACCAATCCCGGTGCCGTGCGCCACGCCCATCGGCAAATTGCGCAGAATCCAGCTACGAATGCCGGTGGCAGAGATAAGGGTAAACAGGACGCCCATCAGGAACACCGCGCCAAGCGCGACCGGCACGCTGATGTGCTGGCCGAGTACCAGGCTAAAGGCGGTGAAGGCGGTCAGCGAGATGGCGCAGCCGATAGCCAGAGGCAGGTTGGCCCACAGGCCCATAACGATGGAGCCCACGCCCGCCACCAGGCAGGTCGCCACGAAGACCGCCGTTGGTGGGAAACCCGCTTTACCGAGCATGCCGGGCACAACGATGACGGAGTAGACCATGGCCAGGAAGGTCGTCAAACCGGCGACAACTTCCTGACGCACGTTACTGCCACGTGCAGAAATTTTGAACCAGGCGTCGATCGAACCGCCGGCACGCGGAGAAGGTGTAGACATAGTGAAAAATCCCCTGAGATTTTTAGAATGACGTTTGCCCGGGTGGTGGACAACCCGCTGCCAGTTAAACGTTGTCTCCCTGCGCTACGATTGTGACAAAGGGGTGTCACAAAAAAGCAATCGTTTAACTCCACACGGACAAATCGGTGTCACAGAATGAAAGCAAACGATTATCCAGCCTTCCTGACGGGATTTTCAACTTAACTTTTGCCCTTTTCGCGGAAAATGTGCTCAGCTGATGAATTAATCGCCTCATGGTGCGCAAACGTTATCGTCAATGCGCAATTTCGCAACAAAATCGTAAATTATCGGGCTGGCTTTCTCTCCTTTTATCCCCGCGGCGATCACGTGCCGGGGATCTCAAAAGGGCCACCCTGATTCAGCGCTCGCTGCCAGGCAGGACGTGTTTGCACATTTTTCATCCATGCCTGAGTGTGCGGCATATCGTTCACCTCACCTCGTGCCAGGAGCGCGGCCACGGGGAAGCTCATCTGAATATCTGCCGCGCTAAACTGCGGCCCGGCAAACCAGCGGTTCTGCTTCAGGTAATCTTCAATGAAGCGGGCATGGGTGGCGATTTGCTTGTTGAGCCAGGCTTTCTGCACGCCCTGCCCCAACGCTTTGCCCACCGGGCGTAACGGCCAGGGAACCGGCGCTTTGCCGAGGCTGCCAAACACCAGCTTCATTAATAGCAGCGGCATCAACGATCCTTCCGCGTAATGCAGCCAAAAGCGGTACTGGATCTTGTCGTCAATCTCCTGCGGCTTCAGGCGGCTTTCGCTATCGTAGGCCTCCTGCAGGTATTCAAGAATCGCGCCTGACTCGGCGAGGATATGGCCGTTATCTTCCACCACCGGCGATTTACCCAGCGGATGAATCTTTTTCAACGCTTCCGGAGCGAGCATGGTGGGCTCCCGCTGGTAACGCACGATCTGGTAGGGCTGCGCCAGCTCTTCCAGCATCCAAAGTACGCGCTGGGAGCGAGAGTTATTGAGGTGATGAACCGTTAGCATGGGGTAACCCTATGTTTAGCCAAATGGAATAACTATAGGAAAGTCGGCCGCGAATCACATGTCAAAAAAATGAACAAAAAAAGACCAATTGACCTTGCAAAGTGAAGGGGCGGACCTACACTTAAATTGTCGGTGCAGACCGGAACCTCCAAAGTCAGTGAAGTATGTACGTATGTATGTGTAAGCGTTATCGAGGGGTGCCGACGTCGGGGGAAACCCTCCTGTCAGAACGGGATAGAGCGAAAGACAAAGACCGGAAAACAACTAAAGCGCCCTTGTGGCGCTTTAGTTTTTTGTCTGGAAGCTAATGCTAATCCTCCAGCAACCGTGCGCCAGTCCCCTGCTCGCCCAGCTTGTCTCCGGGGTTACGCAGCGGGCAATCCGCCCCGGATAAACAGCCACAGCCAATGCAGCCGTTCAGCTCGTCACGCAGCGCGGTCAGCGTATCAATGCGGTGATTTAATTCCTCGCGCCATTGCGACGAAAGCTTCTTCCAGTCGTTTTTGTTGATTGAGTGCCCGTCGGGCAGCACGCCAAAGGCGTCGCCAACGGTACTGAGCGGAATGCCGATGCGCTGGGCGATTTTGATTATCGCCACCGTACGCAGCACATCACGCTGATAACGTCGCTGATTACCTGAGTTTCGTGTGCTTTTAATCAGGCCTTTGCTTTCATAAAAGTGGAGCGCGGAGACGGCCACGCCGCTGCGCTTCGCCACTTCACCGGGCGTTAACAGCGTTTTTATTCGGGGCAATTTCTTTTCCATAATGCTCTTTACCTCAAGTTAACTTGAGGAATTATACTCCGGCTCAACGAAACAAGCTAACCCGGAAATGAGGACGACTCATGGCTCACCAGGACATCATTTATACGTTGACTGAATGGATTGATGAACATATTGACCAGCCGCTGAACATCGACGTGGTGGCAAAAAAATCTGGTTATTCAAAATGGTATTTACAGCGCATGTTCCGTACCGTGATGCACCAAACGCTGGGCGACTATATCCGCCAGCGCCGTCTGTTGATGGCAGCCACGGCGCTGCGCACCACCCAGCGCCCTATTTTTGATATTGCGATGGACTACGGCTACGTCTCACAGCAGACCTTCTCCCGCGTGTTCCGCCGTGAGTTTGACCGCACGCCAACGGATTACCGCCATCAGGCTTGAATACCCGGTGCCGAAGCAAGGTTGATACCGCCTGGCGTATACAGCCAGGCGATAAATTCCTGCGGCGGCAGCGCTTTCGCGAAATACCAGCCCTGACAGTACTCCACGCCGTGATCGACCAGCCAGGCCACCTGTGCTTCGGTTTCGACCCCTTCGGCAATCGTCGTCAGGTTCAGGCTGTGGGCAATTTCAATTATGTGCTCCACCAGCAAATGGCTGGCTCGTTCGCTGGCGAGGGAATCAATAAAGCTTTTGTCGATTTTTAGAATATCGACGTTAAGGTACTGCAGGTTATGCAGATTCGAATAACCCGTGCCGAAGTCATCGATTGCAACCTTAAAGCCTGCGTTGCGGAATTCCTGAATAACCGGTCTGGTTTTTTCAACATCTATAAACCCTCGTTCGGTGACCTCGATTTTTATCTGCCCTGGCCGAATGTTATAGGTTTTAATTCGTTCGGAAAGTACGGTTATTAAGCGCGAGGAGTGGAAGTCGGATGCCGAAAGATTAATCGAAATATAAAGTCCCGGATGGTCGGCAAGAAATTCGCCAAAATCTTTAAATACGGCATCAACAACATAGTCAGATATTTTGTGAATCAGACCTTCAGATTCTGCCAGCGGAATAAACGTCCCAGGGCTGATGGTTTGCCCGTTAAAATTTACCCACCGCAGCAGCGCTTCTGCCCCCACGCAATAGCCGTTTTGAATATCAATAATGGGCTGATAGTGAAGTTTTAGCTGCTTTCTGGCCAGCGCCCTTAATAGCATGCGGCGCGGTGAATTTAACTGCTGACGGGTACGGGACCACATCATTAAAATCAGCAGGCTGCAAATAACGCCGAGCGGAAGCGTAAGAGTAAGCTGGTGATACCACTGGCGATTAAACAGCGTTTCGGAGGTTGAGACAATCACCGCAATCGGCCTTTTAGCCGACTGGTCGATGGTGTAAAAGCGGTCATCCTGAGTAAACGCTTTCTCTTTGCGCAGAATAAAACGATGCAGCAGATCGCTGTCAGCGCCGGGGCTCAAAGAGAAAAAGCTGCGGGTCACCGTGTCGTATACGCCGTAAATCAGTGAGTCATCTTCGGATAACACTTCTGACCAGCTCAGCGGGTTAATCACCGCCATATAATTCCCGCGTTGCATATAGGTCATTTTATGCCCGGCATAAAACGGCGTATCCAGATAATAATAGATTGCGACGTCCGGTTTGCGGCTATAAGAAGGCAGCGGAGCAGGCAGCGATTTTAAAGGCTTGTAGCTGGTAGAGCACAGCATCTTATCGCCCCGGATGTAAATTAAATCTGCGACGAATAGTTTACCACGCACGATATCCAGCATATTTGCCATATGCTTAGGGCTGCATATTTCCCCTGAAAAACGTTCTGCTTCGCTGCGGGCCTCATTAACATGGCTGATGACAATTTCCGTTTTTTCCATCACCAGTTTGCCGAAAGAGTGCAGATGCTGCTGGGTGTCGCTGGTTGCGCGCACGTGGGCAAAATAGATCGCCAGCATTATCGGCAGGCAAACCATCAGGACAAAACCTGAGGTACGCAATACCTTAAGATAAACTCGTCTCACCATGATGCTCACATGACCCTGCTTTTATGCGCCTGTTTATGCCTTAAAGGAACAACCTGATGACCGCCGATTACGTTGCATCATAAAGCAGGCTTTAGCAATAGCCTTCAGCCGTTAACTCCATGGAAATTAATTTGCGCAACAATGAGATAAGATTAACCGGGATGCCGTTTAGCTTAAGATTTCACCCACCGCACTAATATGAGTTTTTCTGGGGTTAAAGCAGCAGGGAATGATTATTTAAACGAAATTGTGGTAAACGTCAGATAAACAAAATGTTCACACCTCCTGCCAGCCATTTCGCCTAAAAAACACCGCTCGCCGCCCCAGCAAAGCGGGCAAAAAACCACCACAAAGCTGGCGATTTAACGCGCAAAAGTGATAGACTTCACATTATAAGTGCAACAAAAAACTAAATTGCAGCTTTTGAGGAATAAGGTTCATGGCAACAATCACCACCGGCGTTATTTTGATGCGCTGGCCGCTGCTCAGCGCGGTTTTGATGTTTTTGGCAAGCAGTTTAAATATTCAGTTCCGCCGGTCAGAATCCCGCGCATTGGCCTTTATTTGCAGTGGGTTAGGTGTTGCCGCGTCGTGCTGGTTCGCCATGGGGCTGCTTGGCCTGACGCTCGGGGACTTCCCTGTCATCTGGGATTCGTTTAAAACGGGGCTGGTCGACATTATTGCCAGAATGCCACCCGAATGGCCGACCATGATGCCTTAACGGGCAGAAGCATAAAAATAACCGCCCTTTATCGGCGGTTTTTTGTTTTCAGGCTTCAGGCGCCAAAACCGTATTGCATCAGCAGCTTCCGCGCGGTGCTCGAGGTCAGATAAGCCTGCAACGGCTCCGCTCGTGCATCGCACAACGCCAGCCCGTAATCGGCCTGAATATTGTAGTCAGACGGGATCTCAAATACCCGCAGCTCCCGGTGAGACTTCAGCGCTGCAGCGTAGCTGCGATAGCCAATCATCAGCTCGGCCTGCCCGCCAGAAATAACCCACTGCGCGGCGAGCATACCGTCAGGCACTGCCTGCGTGCCCGGCCCGCCAACCAGCCGCAGAGCCCTCGAGCGCAATGCGATGCCAAATTCAGCTTCTAATCTGGCAAAAAGCTGCCAGGTATAATCCCCGGAAGGGTCGCTCCCCGGCGTAGACGTGCCGATGCGCAACGCGGGATTGCTTAACAGCGTTAGCCAGCTGCTTTGCGCATCAACACAGTGCGCCGCCGCCGTCAGGCAGAGCGTATTTCCGGCAAACCGCTGAACCGCCAGCGCTTTACCCTGCGCCAACAGCGTCTGAGGGTGCGCCATGTTCGCCGAAGCAAACAGAGCGCAGTTTTCACCGGCTTCAATACGCGATCTCAGCATCCCCGCAGGGGAAAATTGCGTTTCCGTTAAGATACCGGTTTGCCGTTCGAACTCCGCCATTAGCGGCGGCCAGACCCGCCGCAGGCTTCCAGCCGCCAGCACCTGCAAAGGCATTACTCCACCCCTTCATAATGCGTACGGTAAAAGCGCTGATACCAGCTGTCGGCCACTTTCTTCATATCGATATCTTTGAATCTGGCCGGATAAAGCTTTTTCGCCATCCACAGTTCACCGATGGCCATCGCTTCCGGCATCGGGTAGCCCCAGGCCTTGGCGTATTCTGGCATCAGCCAGACCTGATGGTTTTTCACCGCATCGATCGGTTGCCACTCGGGCTTGTGGACGATCTCATCCACCACTTTCGGATAACGATCCTGCACGAAGATCGCCTGCGGATCCCAGGCGATCACCTGCTCCATCGACACCTGCTTGAAGCCTTTTACGGTTGATGCCGCCACGTTTAGCGCGCCCGCGTGAGCCATCATCAGGCCGGTATATTTCCCGGATCCGTAGGTCGTCAGATCGGGGTTAGCCATGTAGGCGCGCACGCGCTGGCTCTCCGGGATATCTTTCAGGCGGTCGCTAACCAGCTTGCGCCCGGCAAAGGTGGCATCGATCAGCGCCTTCGCCTGCTTCTCTTTATTAACCACTTCGCCAATCAGCTCGATGCCCTCTTTCAGGCCAAGATTGTAGGCCTGCTCTTCATCGCCCATAGAAGGGTTTAGCTTGTCCTGCTCGCCCGCCGCATCGTGACGCAGCGAAATGGCGATAACCGGAATGCCAAGCTTGCTGATGCCGTCGATCATCTCTTTTGGCGCGTAGTTGGTCACAAACACCGCCTGAGGATGCAGCGCCACCAGCTTCTCGGTGTCCACGCTGGTTAAATCCCCCAGTTGGGCTTTGTGCTCAAGCTCCGGCGCCAGGCGAGCATAGCCGCTGCCAAGCTGCTGCTTCCAGTTGGCAAGAATGCCGACCACTTTGTCGGTGGCGTTCATTTGTACCAGCAGATTGAGCGTCTGATGCTGGAGCACCACCACGCGGTCAACTTCATCGGGGAGAGTGACCTGGCGGCCAAGCTGGTCAGTGATGGTGCGGTTCGCCAACGCGGCGAGCGGGGAAAGTACTAACAGGGCGCCTAACGTCAGGCGGCGGGTAAATAGGTTCACGGTGGGAGTCCTTATGATCGTTGTGTATAAAAATATACAGCGATGACTCCCCCGCGCCCAGCGATTTTAAGGGGTAGGAACTATTCCCGGTGCAGGCTGGCAACACCTCCACCAAACGACCAGTCTTCAGAAGAATTGTGGCGAATCACCACCATCACGTCGTTGGGATGAATGCCGGGAGCCGCCGCCAGCTTTTCAGTGAGGGTTTGGTAGAAACGCTTTTTCGTCTCAATACTCCGCGGCTTACCCGCCGTTATCTCAATCAGCAGCCAATTATCGCTACGCGGTCCCGCCATATAATGGCGATCAAACCGCAGCGCCGACTTCTCTGACTCGTGAAAGACCTGAAACAGGTCGGCTGCCGGGACCTCAAAAGCCTCGACCAGCGCCTGCTGTACGCTGGACGAAACCGCGTCCAGGTACGCCTCGTTTTTGCCTTTAAGTAAAGTGAGGTGGAGAACCGGCATTTATTTTTCCTCCTGACTATCCGCGACTATTACTGCGTCCAGCACTTTTAAAGCGCTATGGGCGGCAGGCCAACCTGCGTAGAAGGCAAGATGGGTAATCAGTTCGCTTAATTCCTCGTGGGTTACGCCATGTTTGCCCGCCAGTTCGAAATGAATGGGGAGCTGCTCCAGCCGGTACAGCGCCAGCAGCGCCGCCACGGTAATCAGGCTACGCTCGCGTTTATTGAGCAAAGGCCTTTCCCAGATATCTTTAAATAACAGTTCGTTACTCATGCTGGCGAGTTTTGGCGCCCGACTCAAAACCCGTTGAATTTCATCTGATGTTTCGCTCATAGAGCCTCCTGAGTGATGTTGACAGCCTCAGCATACTCATCGAATATCATTCCAAAAATCAGATACTTTTTGACCAACCATCCCGTTTTTCAGGACTATCCTCAATGACCCACTTAGATCTCGATGTACTGCGGACTTTTGTTACCGGCATTACGCTGGGCAACTTTGCCCGTGCGGCCGAACGGCTGGGGCGATCGACGTCAGCCGTCAGCGCTCAGCTCAAGAAACTTGAAGAGCAGGTCGGCACGCCCGTGGTCAAAAAAGCGGGTCGGGGCCTGGCGCTGACGCCAGCAGGCGAAATTGTCCTGAGCTACGCCAAACGTCTGCTGGAACTGAATGACGCGGCGATGGCGGCGATCGTCGGCACGCCATTGAGTGGGCATGTGCGCGTCGGTTTTCAGGAGGACTTTGGTGAAGGCATATTGACTGAGATCCTCGGCTCATTTAGCCGGGCTCATCCCGCGGTGATGGTTGAGGCACGCATCGCACGAAATGCAGAGCTGGAGTCTGCGGTAGGTCATTCGCAGCTGGATATGGCCTTGTTTTGGCAAACGCCGTCGGCTCCCGTAGAGAATGAAATAGGTAAAATTCCGCTGCACTGGATAGGTTCCGCAGCACGGATGGAAGACTGTATCGTCCAGGGTGAACCGCTACCTTTAGTGACTTTTGATACGCCCTGTATTCTGCGAAGTCGTGCTATTGAAGCCTTAGATGCTGCGGGACTCCCCTGGAGAATAGCCTTTACCAGCAGCAGCCTGAACGGCCTTTGGGCGGCAGCACGAGCCGGGTTAGGCGTGACGCCACGCACGCTGGTAGGGAAACCTGCTGACCTGACAACTCTCCGCTCGCTCCCTTCGCTGCCGCCCCTGGGTATTTGCCTGCAACGATCTTCACCGGCACCTAACCCGGTTCTGGATTTTCTGGCGACCATTATTGAAGAACAGGTGATGGCTTTTTGCCGTTAAAGCCCCCGGCAACGGCCTGCTTATGCACAAAAAGTGAAACCCCTGTTGCCAATGAATGTCCCGGAGTAATTTTTTGTTGTTAATTATTTCTAATCCTCGAAATCTGGTCTGTCCAGACCGTTTCAATACGCCAAATTAGGCCTTTAACGGGACTTTTTTTCCTGCCATTGCCAATAGTTAAGAGATCGGATGTCTGGATACCGGTCAAAAGCATCTCCAATACATTGATTTTAAATTAAAAAAATCGGAAAAAATTAATCGTTGAGCGGGGGGGTAAAAAGCCATATATTGGCGGCGTTTTATGCACCCTAAACGACATTTATACTCTGGATAATTCGAGTTTCAACTTGAAGCATGACGAGTATGTTTACTTAATTCAGCCGCTGCGCTCATGCCGACGGTTGTAGGAGAGATATGATGACGGATAAAGTCCGTATTGATACTTTAGATGCACAATCTGCAAACGCTACCAACGAAACCTATTTGGCACGACAGGCTGAATTCGAATCGAATGTCAGAAGTTACCCGCGCAAATTACCGTTCGCTATAGCCAAAGCCCAGGGCGCCTGGATCATCGACGTTGAAGGTCACCGTTACCTTGACTGTCTGGCCGGTGCGGGCACGTTGGCGCTTGGCCACAACCACCCTGACATCCTGCAAAGCATCCAAAACGTCATTACCAGCGGCTTGCCGTTACATACTTTGGATCTGACTACCCCGTTAAAAGACGAGTTCTCAGAATACCTGCTCTCTTTACTGCCGAGCCAGGGTAAAGAATATTGCCTGCAGTTCTGCGGCCCATCCGGCGCGGACGCGGTAGAAGCCGCTATCAAGCTGGCGAAGAAACACACCGGCCGCAGCGCCGTTATTAGCTTCTCCGGCGGCTACCACGGGATGACCCACGGCGCGCTATCCGTGACCGGCAACCTGTCTCCGAAAGCGGCCATCAACGGCCTGATGCCGGAAGTGCAGTTCATGCCTTACCCGCACGAGTACCGCTGCCCGCTGGGCATTGGCGGTGACGCTGGCGTGAAGGCGCTGACCTACTACTTCGACAACCTGATCAACGACGTTGAAAGCGGCGTGCGCAAACCTGCGGCCGTGATCCTCGAAGCCGTACAGGGCGAAGGCGGCGTGAACCCGGCGCCTGCCGAGTGGCTGCAGCGCATCCGTAAAGTAACCAAAGAGCACGGCATCGTGCTGATCATTGATGAAGTTCAGGCTGGCTTTGCCCGTACCGGCAAGCTGTTCGCCTACGAACACGCTGGCATTGAGCCAGACATCATCGTGATGTCCAAAGCCGTTGGCGGCGGCCTGCCGCTGGCCGTGCTGGGCCTGAGAAAAGAGATCGATGCCTGGGAACCAGGTCACCACACCGGCACCTTCCGCGGCAACCAGCTGGCGATGGCTACCGGCCTGACCACCCTCAAGTACCTGAAAGACAACAACGTCGCTGACAAAGTTGCCGCTCAGGGCGAATGGCTGAAAGGCAAACTGATCGCGCTGCAGAAACGCTACCCGGCTATCGGCCACGTTCGCGGCCTGGGCCTGATGCTCGGCATTGAGATCGTGAAGCCAGAAGAGGCACAGGATCATATGGGTTGCTACCCTGCGGACGGCGCGCTGTCTGCCCTGATCCAGAAAAAATGCTTCGAAGCGGGCCTGATTCTGGAGCGCGGTGGCCGTAACGGCTGCGTGCTGCGCCTGCTGCCGTCCCTGCTTATCAGCGACGACGAGCTGGAAATTTTCCTGAGCAAATTTGAAAAAGCCTTGTTAGCCGCTGGCGCAAAAGCTGTCTGACTGGAGTAAAAAATATGTCCCGATCTAACCCGATTCTGGCCTCCTCTGCGCAGAGCATTGAGGAATACCAGCAGGCGATCGCCCAGACCAGCCAGGCCGTAGTGGAATGGCTGCAGCAGCCCCAGATGTACAAGGGCAAAACCGTCGCCGAGCTGAAAGAACGTATTCAGCTCGACTTCAATCCACAGGGCCTGGGCAACCAGGCTGCGATTGAACGCGCGATTGAGTATTTCTTAAAAGACAGCCTGCTGGTGCATCACCCGCAGTGCGTGGCGCACCTTCACTGCCCAAGCCTGGTGGTTAGCCAGGCCGCGGAAGTGCTGATCAACGCCACCAACCAGAGCATGGACTCCTGGGATCAAAGCCCGTCGGCAACCATCATCGAGATGAAGCTGATCGAATGGCTGCGCGCGCAGGTTGGCTACCCGGCTGGCGACGCGGGCGTGTTCACCAGCGGCGGTACCCAGAGTAACCTGATGGGCCTGATGCTGGCGCGTGACGCTTACTTTGCGCGTCAGGGCCACTCCGTCCAGCAGGACGGTCTGACCGGCGATATCCGCAAAATCCGGGTGCTGTGCTCTGAAAATGCCCACTTCTCCGTGCAGAAAAACATGGCGCTGATGGGCATGGGCTACCAGTCAGTCACGCTGGTGAAAACCGATGAGTTCGCCCGCATGGACGTCAACGACCTGGCGGCTAAAATCGCCCAGGCGAAGGCGAACGGCGAGCAGATCATGGCTATCGTCGCCACTGCCGGTACGACCGACGCTGGCGCTATCGACCCGCTGAGCGACATCGCGAAGCTGGCCGCTGCGCACCAGATTTGGGTACACGTTGATGCAGCCTGGGGCGGCGCGCTGCTGCTGTCCGAGAAGTATCGCGATTACCTGAACGGCCTGGAGCTGGTGGATTCCGTTACCCTGGACTTCCACAAGCAGTTCTTCCAGACCATCAGCTGCGGCGCGTTCCTGCTGAAAGACGCTCGCCACTACGAGCTGATGCGCTACCAGGCGGCCTACCTGAACTCCGAGTTCGACGAAGAGCAAGGCGTGCCAAACCTGGTCTCCAAGTCGCTGCAAACCACCCGCCGCTTTGATGCACTGAAGCTGTGGATGGGCCTGGAAGCGCTGGGCCAGAAACAGTACGCCGAAATCATCGATCACGGCGTAACCATGGCGCAGAACGTGGCGGCTTACGTGGCTGACCACGCTTCGCTGGAGCTGGTAATGCAGCCGCAGCTGGCAAGCGTGCTGTTCCGCTTCCGTCCGGCAAGCCTGGCTGGCCGCAGCGATGCGGAAATCGCGCTGCTGAACCAGAAAATTGGCGATGCGCTGCTGGAGTCCGGCCGCGCGAACGTCGGCGTGACCGAGCATAACGGCGTCACCTGCCTGAAGCTGACCCTGCTGAACCCAACCGTTACCCTGGAGGACGTCAAAGTCCTGCTGGCGTTGGTTGAGAAAACCGCAGAGCCGCTGCTGAACGCGTAATTTTTTACGTATGAAGAAAAGCCGGTCGCGAACCTTCGCCACCGGCTTTTTTATTGCCTTTAGTTCACCAGCCTGAGCTGCCGACGCAGAGCCGCCTTTGCCTCATCACTAATGGATTCAGGGAACGGGATAATGTGCTCGGGGCGCAGAACGCCATCAATTTTGTCTTTCATTGCCTGACCTGTACTTAATTTATTCCTTCAGATGCAACTGCAGCCAGTGCGCCACATCCTGAACCGGGATTTTTTTACTGAAGTTATAGGTTTTTTCCATCGGCCACCAGACACCTTCGCCGCGCGCAAAAGCGGTACGATAGCGCAGCATGACGTCATCAGGATGGCGACTAAGCCCGGCCTGTAAGTACGGCAGGCTCAGGACAGCTTTGCTAAATGATTTGCCGCTGGTGCGCTCGACAATCTCTGCCAGTCTGCCATAGGTGAGCGTTTCGCTGGCGATAAACACCACCTGGTTAGCCACGCGAGGCTGTTCAAGATAAATGGCGGCCGTAAGTCGGCCAATATCTTCCGGCGAGGTGACGGTAACCTGAGTTTCCCAGCCACCCAGCGCGTTGACGGTTTGCTTATCCAGATTGACCACATCAAACGCTGGCTCAAACAGGAAGCTGGTGAACATCCCGGTGGAGACAATCACCCATTCGGTCACGCTCTGGCTTCGCAACAGCGTTCTGACATCGTGCTGTTCGTCCCATACCGGCTGCCCGCTGCCTTTGCCTACCACATCGTAATCGACGCCAAACTGCCACGGGAAATAGCGGCTGACGCCTGCCTGAATCACCGCGCGGGTAATTTTAAGCTGCGTACCTTCGCCTGCGACAAACCCCATGCAGTTGATGACGGTGTCGAATTGCTGGAACAGCGGCACCAAAGCGTCGCTCTCGCTGGTCGCGATATCCAGAGCGATAAAATCGATCCCGGCTTCGGCATACTTTTTATGACGCGGCGAAACCGGCCGTCCATGCTCATTGAGAGATCCCGGCGACACGCTGGCGGTTATAGCCCTTCCCAAACCCAAGACGGCTGGCTGCAGCGCATCCAGAATTGCCGCGCCCAGTTGTCCCACGCCCAGCACCAATATCTTTTCACCTGCCTTCTCAGTAATGATATTCATATCACTCTCGCTCTCCTTTACTTGCAGCAGAATTGCTACATTATTGGACAGTCTACCGGCGTGATTAAGGAGCGATAAGCCGCCCTGACCAGGTTAGACTGTTCGCAAAAATGGGATAATTTTGCCGAATTGACGGAGGATTCAATGGATAAGCTGGAAGCCATGCGGGTCTACCGCCACGTGGTTGAAACGCAAAGTTTCGCCAGAGCTGCCGAGCTACTCGGACTACCGAGATCAACCGTCTCCCGCATGATTAAAGATCTTGAAAACTATCTGGCGGTGCAGCTGCTTCAACGTACGACGAGGAAATTAAGCGTCACGACCGACGGCCAGAACTATTACGCCGAATGTAAAAAAATCCTCGGTGATATAGCCGCCCTGGAATCCTCCTTCCCCGGAAAAACCGGGCAGCCGCGAGGGCGCTTTAAGATTGGTATGCCGCAGTCGCTGGCCCGACATTGTATTTTGCCGGAAATACAGAGCTTTATGGCACGCTACCCTGAACTGGAACTGGTGCTTTGCTCAAGCGATCGGGTTACTGATTTAGTGCAGGAGGGATTTGACTGCGTTATTCGGGCGGGTGCGGTAGAGGATTCCACCACGCTGGTTGCCCGCCAGATCGCGCGCTTCAGGTGGTCGGTACTGGCTTCCGGGCAATACATATCTCAATTCGGAACGCCTAAGACCTTAGAGGATTTGCAACATCATCACGCCGTGGGCTACCTCTCCCACGCCACCGGCAAAACAAGCGAATGGCATTTTGATCGGCAAGGCCGTGACGTATCCGTAAGAATGAAAGAGACGCTGGTTGTGGATGATACCGACGCCTATATCCAGGCCGGCCTTCAGGGTATGGGGTTAATTCGTGTGGCCAGCTACCTGGTGAGTGATTATTTATCCTCCGGGGTGTTAATTTCCTGCCTGGAAGAGTACGCCGTCGATATGCCGCTGTTTCTGGTTTACCCGCAAAGCCGCCATGTTTCCCCGGCGGTACGGGCGTTTTATGACTGGAGTAAAGCCACCCTGACCAGGCACTACGCGCAATAAAAAAGCTCCCAAAGGGAGCTTTTTCGCTTTAGCTACGAACGGACATTATCAGAACGGGATGTCGTCGTCGAAGTCCATTGGTGGTTCGTTAGATGGCGCTGGCGCGCTCTGCTGCTGCGGACGAGCCTGCGCGCCGCCGCTGAACTGGTTGCCGCCCTGTGGCTGCTGAGGCTGACCCCAGCTGCCCTGCTGCTGGCCGCCGTTGCCGCCTGCCGGTGCACCGCCGCCCTGACGGCCGCCGAGCATCTGCATGGTGCCGCCAACGTTAACCACGACTTCGGTGGTGTATTTTTCTACGCCAGCCTGGTCGGTCCATTTACGGGTTTGCAGTGCGCCTTCGATGTAAACCTGAGAGCCTTTACGCAGGTATTCGCCGGCCACTTCTGCCAGTTTGCCGAACAGCACTACGCGGTGCCACTCGGTTTTTTCTTTGGTTTCGCCGGTTTGCTTATCACGCCAGGACTCTGACGTGGCCAGTGTAATGTTGGCAACTGCGCCACCATTTGGCATATAGCGTACTTCCGGGTCCTGACCCAGATTCCCAACGAGAATCACCTTGTTTACGCCTCTGCTGGCCATGTTCGTGTCTCCTGAAACGGTTTTAAATAGTCTAAACCGGGGATTCTACACTATGCCACCCACAATGTTTATAGCTGCGAGGGACATTCCAGAATCTCGGCTAAGTATAGCTCGTTTCATTAAAACACTGGATATTCATTCAGGTTTTATTGTGTCATAATTAGCCGTTTCTGGCCGTCGGTTGTACCTCTACATACATACCAGGCGCATGCAGTCATTATTCCGGGAAAGGTGAATGGATAAGATCGAAGTTCGGGGCGCCCGCACCCACAATCTCAAAAATATCAATCTCGTCATCCCGCGCGACAAACTGATTGTTGTCACCGGGCTTTCGGGTTCAGGCAAATCCTCACTGGCATTCGATACCCTTTACGCAGAAGGGCAACGCCGTTACGTTGAGTCCCTCTCCGCCTATGCGCGCCAGTTCCTGTCGCTGATGGAGAAGCCGGATGTCGACCATATCGAAGGGTTGTCGCCCGCGATTTCTATTGAACAGAAATCCACATCCCATAACCCGCGTTCCACCGTCGGCACCATCACGGAAATTCATGACTACCTGCGTCTGCTTTACGCCCGCGTAGGCGAACCGCGCTGCCCGGATCACGACATCCCGCTCGCGGCGCAAACCGTCAGCCAGATGGTGGATAACGTGCTGGCGCAGCCGGAAGGCAAACGCCTGATGCTGCTCGCGCCGATCATTAAAGATCGCAAAGGCGAGCACGCTAAAACGCTGGAAAACCTCGCCAGCCAGGGCTATATCCGCGCGCGTATCGACGGCGAAGTATGCGACCTGTCCGATCCGCCCAAGCTTGAGCTGCAGAAGAAGCACACCATTGAAGTGGTCGTGGATCGCTTTAAAGTGCGCGAAGATATCGCCCAGCGCCTGGCCGAGTCGTTTGAAACCGCGCTGGAGCTGTCCGGCGGCTCTGCCGTTGTCGCCGATATGGACGATGAAAAAGCGGAAGAGCTGCTGTTCTCCGCCAACTTTGCCTGCCCGGTTTGCGGCTACAGCATGCGCGAGCTGGAACCTCGTCTGTTTTCCTTTAACAACCCGGCCGGCGCCTGCCCAACCTGTGACGGCCTGGGCGTTCAGCAGTATTTCGATCCAGATCGCGTGGTACAAAACGGTGAGCTGTCGCTGGCCGGCGGGGCAATTCGCGGCTGGGATCGCCGTAACTTCTATTACTTCACCATGCTGCGCTCGCTGGCCGAGCACTATAAGTTTGACGTGGAATCTCCATGGAACGAGCTGAGCGACACGGTGAAGAAAGTGGTGCTGCACGGTTCCGGCAAAGAAACTATCGAATTCAAGTACATGAACGATCGCGGTGACACTTCCGTGCGCCGCCATCCGTTCGAAGGCGTGCTGCACAACATGGAGCGCCGCTACAAAGAGACGGAATCTTCCGCCGTTCGTGAAGAGCTGGCGAAGTTCATCAGCAACCGTCCTTGCACCAGCTGCGAAGGCACCCGTCTGCGCCGCGAAGCCCGCCACGTGTTTGTCGAAAACACCGCGCTGCCGACCATCTCTGACATGAGCATCGGCCATGCGATGGAATTCTTCCAGAACATGAAGCTGAGCGGCCAGCGCGCGCAAATCGCGGAAAAAGTGTTGAAAGAGATCGGCGACCGCCTGAAGTTCCTGGTGAACGTCGGCCTGAACTATCTTTCTCTCTCCCGCTCGGCAGAAACCCTGTCCGGCGGCGAAGCCCAGCGTATTCGCCTGGCAAGCCAGATTGGCGCCGGGCTGGTCGGCGTGATGTACGTGCTGGATGAGCCATCTATCGGCCTGCACCAGCGCGATAACGAACGCCTGCTGGAAACCCTGATTCACCTGCGTAACCTCGGCAACACGGTGATTGTGGTAGAGCACGACGAAGACGCCATTCGCGCCGCCGACCATATTATCGATATTGGCCCTGGCGCGGGCGTTCACGGCGGCCAGGTGGTCGCGGAAGGCACCATGAAGGACATTATTGCGGTGCCGGAGTCCCTGACCGGGCAGTTCCTGAGCGGCAAACGCGAAATTGCGGTGCCGAAACAGCGCGTTGCCGCCGATCCGTCAAAAGTGCTCAAGCTCTCCGGTGCGAAAGGTAACAACCTGAAGGACGTCACGCTGACGTTGCCGGTGGGACTGTTTACCTGTATTACCGGGGTTTCCGGATCCGGGAAATCGACGCTGATCAACGATACGCTGTTCCCGATTGCCCAGCGCCAGCTGAACGGCGCCACTATCGCAGAACCTGCACCGTACCGCGACGTTCAGGGTCTGGAGCATTTCGATAAGGTTATCGATATTGACCAGAGCCCGATTGGCCGTACGCCACGATCCAACCCGGCTACCTACACCGGCGTGTTTACGCCAGTGCGTGAGCTGTTTGCAGGCGTACCGGAAGCGCGTTCACGCGGCTATACGCCGGGGCGCTTTAGCTTCAACGTTCGCGGCGGACGCTGCGAAGCCTGCCAGGGCGACGGCGTCATCAAAGTCGAAATGCACTTCCTGCCGGATATCTACGTGCCGTGCGACCAGTGCAAAGGCAAACGCTATAACCGCGAAACGCTGGAGATTAAGTACAAAGGCAAAAGCATTCACGAAGTGCTGGATATGACGATTGAAGACGCGCGTGAGTTCTTCGACGCCGTGCCGGCGCTGGCGCGCAAGCTGCAAACGCTGATCGACGTGGGCCTGTCCTACATCCGTCTTGGCCAGTCAGCCACCACGCTGTCGGGCGGTGAAGCGCAGCGCGTTAAGCTGGCGCGTGAGCTGTCCAAGCGCGGCACCGGCCAGACGCTGTATATCCTCGACGAGCCGACCACCGGCCTGCACTTTGCGGACATTCAGCAACTGCTGGAAGTGCTGCATCAGCTCAGGGATCAGGGCAACACCATCGTGGTGATTGAACACAACCTCGACGTGATTAAAACCGCAGACTGGATTGTGGATCTGGGTCCTGAAGGCGGCAGCGGCGGCGGCGAGATTCTGGTCTCCGGCACGCCGGAAACCGTCGCAAGCTGTGAAGCATCCCATACCGCGCGGTTCCTCAAACCGTTGCTGAAGCTGAAATAGTCAAACCGACAATTGCTGCCTGACCTGCTCAGGCAGCAATGTCACCGCCTGCTGATACGAAGCATCCACCAGATAGTATATTTGCGAACCGGGCAGCGAGCCGTCCAGGTATAGCGTGCTCCAGTGCGTCTTATTCAAATGGGCGCTGGGGAACACATCCTGATGCTGCTGGCGCAGAAGCTCTGCCAAGTCTGGCGTCGCCTTGAGGGAGACCGCCGGGCGCTGATTCTCCGCATGCACCATCGCAAACAGCACATCGCCGACTTTGATTTGTGTAGCCTTCCAGTCGCTATGCACGCTCTGCTCTGCGCCTGGTTTCTTCATGCAGTACTCTAGAAGTTCCGAATTCGTCATCTCGATTTCCTCGTCCTGATAGTCTGGCCGGAAGCATTCGCGGCAGGATTAAGTGTGCGCCAAAAGCGCATAATCGACGAGGAGAATTGATTAAAAAAACGGCAGTTAATTTGCGTTAACTGCCGTGTTTGATACCGGGATTAATACTCGGAGTTGACGATGACTTCTTCGCCAAACGAGCCTGCTTTTGGCAGCGGCTGATAGCTGGAGTTCGAGGCTCGCAGGATGCGGATCCCGCGCGCGCCAACGTCCTGCGCGGCGGTAATGTCGTTATCGGAGTCGCCGTAGAAGATTTTGATTTTCTTATCTTTCAGCCACTGCGTTTTGGTGTTCTGGCCTTCTTTATCCCCGGCAAAAATCACCGGATTTACGCTCGGCTCTGGGATCAGGAAGTCGTTTTGCAGGGTTTTGGTGACGGTTTCGGTTTTGGTCTGGCTACGCCCGGTGACAAAGTAAACGCTGTCGCCACGTTTGAGGTGCATGGTGATCAGGCTCTTCGCCACCTCTTTTGGCATGCTGAAGTCGTCCCAGCCGTTGTTCATTTTTTCCCAGAACGCGGGATTTTTCAGGTAATCCTGTTTGCCCGGTGAGAACTCTTTTTGCCCGCGGTAAAAGCCAGGGCTGGAAAACAGTACGGTATCGTCAATATCAAAGCCAACCGCGATAGGTTCACGGCCAAGCAGGCTGTTTTCAATTTGTGCCACGGAGACCCAGTGGATTGGCATCTGCTGCGCAAGCTGAGCAACGGTGACGCCAGGGTTAAGCGGAGCGGGTGCGGATTCAGTTGCCAGCGCGGCATGATTAAGGCCTACCAGCAGGCAGGCGGCACTGAGTGCCAGGGCGATCTTACGCATTGTTTTCCCTTTTATTTTCTGTTTTTAATTGTTGTTTAAATGAGCAGCCTTGCCATAAAACATTCCGACCATACCCGCCGGGGACCGATCTACAAAGGTTTTTTTCAGTTTAATGTCGCAGAAAACAGGCAGAGTCACAGAATGGCGGTGTGATTTCCTCTCCCTGCCGGGAGAGGAAAAAGGGAACGTTAAAAATCAAATATTGTTAGCGAGCACTTACATTACAGCAGCAAACGCCTGCGCCACACGCTGGACGTTGCCGTGGTTAAGCCCAGCCACGCAGATACGGCCGCTGGCCAGCAGGTAAACGCCAAACTCATCGCGCAGGCGGTCGGCCTGAGCTGCGCTTAGCCCGGTGTAGCTAAACATGCCGCGCTGTTTCAGCAGGTAGTCAAAATTACGCCCCGGCACGGCTTTGGTCAGTACTTCCACCAGCACCTGACGCATTTCCAGAATACGCACGCGCATGGTTTCTACTTCGGCCAGCCAGCTGGCTTTCAGCTTCTCGTCGTTCAGGACGGTGGCCACAACCTGCGCACCAAAGCACGGTGGGCTGGAGTAGTTCCGGCGCACGGTGGCTTTCAGCTGACCCAGCACACGCCCTGCGGCGTCGCTATCTTCGCAAACCACGGAGAGCCCGCCAACGCGTTCTCCATACAGGGAGAAGATTTTAGAGAAGGAGTTGCTCACCAGCATTGGCTGGCCGGATGTGGCGATAGCGCGGATTGCATAAGCATCCTGCTCCATGCCGGCGCCAAAGCCCTGATAGGCGATGTCGAGGAACGGAATCAGGTTGCGAGCTTTAAGGATTTCTACCACCGCGTCCCACTGGCTGTCGATCAGGTCTGAGCCGGTTGGGTTGTGGCAGCAAGGGTGCAGCAGCACGATGCTGTGCTCAGGCAGCGTATTCAGTTTTTCCAGCAGCGCATCAAAACGAACGCCGTTGGTTTCGCTGTCGAACCACGGATAGGTGTTAACGGTGAAGCCCGCACCTTCAAAGATGGCGACGTGGTTTTCCCAGGTTGGGTCGCTGACCCACACCTGCGAATCCGGGAAATAAGTTTTCAGGAAGTCAGCGCCGATTTTTAGGGCACCGGAACCGCCAAGGGTCTGTACGGTCGCAATACGGCCTTCCACCAGCGCCGGATGATTGGCGCCAAACAGCAGCGGCGCAATCGCGCTGCGGTAGCCGTTCAGGCCTTCCATCGGTAAATAGAGAGAGGCGCCATGCGGCTGCGAGTTCAGGCGAGCTTCCGCTTCCGCGACGGCCTGTAACTGCGGGATAACCCCGTCTTCATTGTAATAGAGGCCGATGCTGAGGTTTACCTTGTCGCTGCGCGGATCGACTTTAAAGCGTTCCATGAGGGAAAGGATCGGGTCGCCAGCATAGGCGTCAACTTTTTGAAACACGGTGAGGTTCTCCTGGTTTACAGTTCGCGGATTTCCACTGTAAACCAGGCGAGGACACTCAGTCCAGATACTTCATGGTCACCCTTGAAGTCAGGCGAGTGATAAGTTCGTAAGCACTTACATTTGAGTATTCAGCAATGCGTTCGACCGGCAGCCCGTCGCCCCAAAGTATCGCGCTATCGCCCGGTTTTTCAGCGGCATCAGGCCCCAAATCGACGCAAATCATGTCCATGGCGACGCGTCCAACAATCGGTACTTCCCGGCCATTGACCAGCACCGGCGTCCCCGACGGCGCGCTGCGCGGATAACCGTCGCCGTAGCCCATCGCCACCACGCCTAGGCAGGTGTCACGCCCGGCAATCCAGGTGCCGCCGTAGCCGACCGGCTCACCGGCTTTATGACCGCGAACGGCTATCAGGCTTGAGGTCAGGGACATGACGGGCTGGAAGCCAAAATCCTCGCCCCACGGCTTTTGCTCCAGCGGAGAAACGCCGTACAGAATGATGCCCGGACGAACCCAGTCCATGTGCGAATCAGGCCACAGAAGAATGCCGCCCGAGGCGGCAATGGAACGCTGCCCCGGCTTGCCTGCGATAAAGGAATTGAAGATATCGAGCTGACGCGGCGTGGCGTCGGATTCCGGCTCATCGGCACGCGCAAAGTGGCTCACCACGTTCACCGGCTGGCTCACGTTTTTGCAGGCAGCCAGACGCTGATAGAACGCTTCTGCGTCTTCCGGACGCACGCCGAGGCGATGCATCCCGGTGTCCAGCTTCATCCAGACGGTAACAGGCTGGCTCAGTTCAGCCTGCTCAAGCGCTTCCAGCTGTTGGATGCTGTGGATTGCCGTTTGAAGATTCTGAGTGGCAATAACGGGCAGGTCTTCAGCATTGAAGAACCCTTCCAGCAGCAGAAGCGGCTTGGTGATACCGCCCTCTCGCAGGCGCAGGGCCTCTTCGAGTCGGGCCACGCCAAACGCATCGGCGTTTTCTAAGGTGCGGGCGGTCTCCAGCAGACCATGCCCATAGGCGTTTGCTTTCACGACTGCCACCATGCGACTGTTCGGGGCCAGTTCGCGCAGGCGTTGCAGATTGTGTCGCAGAGCGCGGCGGTTAATCACGACGGTTGCCGCTTGCATGTTCGTTCCTTGCTCAATGTTTGGATTAAATTGTGCCAATCCTCTTAATCATTCAGGTCACAGCAGGGCGGCTTGAAGGATGACGAGGATTTTTATTCTTCGTCGTACTGCGGCCCGGTGTAGTTGTCAAAGCGCGACCACTGGCCGTTAAAGGTCAGGCGCACGGTGCCAATGGGGCCGTTACGCTGCTTACCGATAATGATTTCCGCGATACCTTTCAGGTCGCTGTTCTCGTGGTAAACCTCGTCGCGGTAAATAAACATGATCAAGTCGGCATCCTGCTCGATGGAGCCGGATTCACGCAGGTCGGAGTTAACCGGGCGTTTTTCAGCACGTTGCTCCAGGGAGCGGTTAAGCTGCGACAGCGCCACAACTGGTACCTGAAGTTCTTTCGCCAGCGCCTTGAGCGAGCGAGAAATCTCGGCGATTTCCAGCGTACGGTTGTCGGACAGGGACGGCACCCGCATAAGCTGCAGGTAGTCGATCATGATAAGGCTCAGGCCTTCATGCTCGCGATAAATACGGCGGGCGCGGGAGCGAACTTCGGTCGGCGTCAGGCCGGAGGAGTCATCAATATACATGTTGCGCTTCTCCAGCAGGATACCCATGGTACTGGAGATACGCGCCCAGTCCTCGTCGTCCAGCTGGCCGGTACGAATTTTAGTCTGATCGACGCGAGACATGGAGGCCAGTATACGCATCATGATCTGCTCGCCGGGCATCTCAAGGCTGAAGATCAGCACCGGTTTGTCCTGCGTCATGGCGGCGTTTTCACACAGGTTCATCGCAAAGGTGGTTTTACCCATCGACGGACGAGCCGCCACGATTATCAGGTCGGAGCGCTGGAGGCCAGCGGTCTTCTTGTTCAGATCCTGGTAACCGGTATCCACGCCCGTGACGCCGTCGTGCGGCGTCTGGTACAGGGACTCAATACGCGAAACCGTGGCTTCAAGAATCTGGTCGATACTTTTCGGACCTTCGTCTTTGTTGGCACGGTTTTCTGCAATCTGGAAGACGCGGGACTCGGCGAGATCCAGCAAATCTTCACTGTTACGTCCCTGCGGGTCGTAGCCGGCATCGGCGATTTCATTGGCAACAGCAATCATTTCACGCACAACTGCACGTTCGCGCACGATATCGGCATAAGCGCTGATGTTCGCCGCACTTGGCGTGTTTTTAGAAAGCTCTGCGAGATAAGCAAAACCACCGACGCTCTCGAGCTGCCCCTGAAGTTCCAGAGATTCTGAAAGCGTAATCAGGTCGATGGGTTTGCTCATTTCGAGCAGACGCTGCATTTCGGTGAAGATCATGCGGTGCGGACGGCTGAAGAAGTCGTTAGCGACCACGCGCTCGGCGACGTTGTCCCAGCGTTCGTTATCCAGCATTAAACCGCCCAACACCGACTGCTCCGCCTCGAGCGAGTGCGGCGGCATCTTCAGCCCTTCTACCTGACGGTCGCGGGGTTCTTTCGGTTTGTTGAAGGGTTTATTTCCTGCCATAGTGAGGGAGCTACCAAATTCATAGTGAGAGACCGGGAAGTATAACCATTCTTGTCACTCTTCGACACAAGGAGTTTCCATGGCAACGCGCATCGAATTTAGCCAACACGGCGGGCCAGAAGTACTGAAAGCCGTTGAGTTTACGCCGAAAGATCCGGCAGAAAACGAAGTTCAGGTTGAGAACAAGGCTATTGGTATTAACTACATTGATACCTATATCCGCAGCGGGCTCTACCCGCCTCCGGCGCTACCGAGCGGGCTGGGCACCGAAGCCGCCGGCGTTATCAGCAAGGTCGGCAGCAGCGTCACTCACCTGAAAGTTGGCGATCGCGTTGTTTACGCGCAATCCGGTCTAGGCGCTTACAGCAGCGTACACAATGCGCCAGCCGATAAGGTCGCAAAACTCCCGGACGCAATCTCCTTCGAGCAGGCCGCGGCCTCGTTCCTGAAAGGGCTGACCGTGTTTTACCTGCTGCGTAAAACCTACGAAGTCAAAGCGAATGAAATTTTCCTGTTCCATGCGGCGGCCGGTGGTGTGGGCTTGATCGCCTGCCAGTGGGCGAAAGCGCTTGGAGCAAAACTGATTGGCACCGTGGGCTCGGCACAAAAAGCCGATCGCGCCCAGCAGGCTGGCGCCTGGCAGACCATTAACTATCAGCATGAAAACATCTCTGAGCGCGTCAAAGAGCTAACCGGCGGCAAGAAAGTTGCGGTGGTTTATGACTCGGTAGGGAAAGAGACCTGGGAAGCTTCGCTCGATTGCCTGCAGCGCCGTGGGCTGATGGTGAGCTTTGGCAACTCTTCCGGGCCGGTGACCGGCGTGAATCTGGGCATTCTGAACCAGAAAGGTTCGCTTTATGTGACGCGCCCTTCTCTTAATGGCTATCTCACCACCCGAGCGGAGTTCGATGAGGCCTGCAACGAGCTGTTTTCGCTGATCGCCAGCGGCGCAATAAAGGTGGATGTTGAAGAGAACCAGAAGTTTGCGCTTAAGGACGCGGTGCTCGCCCATAAGACGCTGGAAAGCCGGGCGACGCAGGGTTCAAGTTTGTTGATCCCATAACTGATTGAAATTCCGGAAAGAATTAGGGCTTCCCGTAGGAAGCCCTTTCTTTTTTTGTTCGTGCCGTATGTAGGGTACAGCGCGATGAATTCTTGTTACTGCCAAAGGATATTCGCAGATTTAATAAGTAAATGAAATGACGCTGCCGGGTTTAAGTTCAGGCTTGTGATCTGCTCCTCAATACCTAAATTATCCCGGCGGCTTTACGGCTAAAGCTGGCGTTTATCGGCCACCAAAGACAGCGCATGTTCAACCACGTCAATGCCTGCCCCGGCTTTATGGGCGTTCTCACTTAAGTAGCGACGCCACTGTCGCGCCCCAGGAATGCCCTGGAACAGGCCGAGCATATGGCGAGTGACATGGCCCAGATAAGTCCCGTTCGCCAGCTCGCGTTCAATGTACGGGTACATCGCACGCACTACGGCGACAGAGTCGCTGTCCACCACATCAGCCCCGAAAATCTCACGATCGACCGTGGTCAGCAGGCCTGGGTTTTGATAAGCCTCACGCCCGACCATCACGCCGTCCAGATGCTGAAGATGCGTTTTGGCTTCTTCCAGCGTTTTGATACCGCCGTTAATGGCCATCGTCAGGTGCGGGAAATCGCGCTTGAGTTGATATACCCGCGGGTAATCCAGCGGCGGGATTTCACGGTTTTCTTTCGGGCTCAGGCCAGAAAGCCAGGCTTTACGCGCGTGGATGATGAACATCTCGCATTCGCCCTTACCTGCCACCGTGCCGATGAAATCACAGAGAAATTCGTAGCTGTCCTGGTCATCAATGCCGATGCGGGTTTTCACCGTCACCGGAATAGAAACCACGTCGCGCATCGCTTTAATGCAGTCGGCAACCAGCTGTGCTTCGCCCATCAGGCAGGCACCAAAGCGCCCGTTCTGCACACGATCGGAAGGACAGCCAACGTTAAGATTGATTTCATCGTAACCGCGCGCTTCGGCAAGCTTCGCGCAATGTGCCAGCGCCTGCGGGTCACTTCCGCCCAGCTGCAGCGCAACCGGATGCTCATCTTCGCTATAGGCCAGATAGTCCCCTTTGCCGTGAATGATCGCCCCGGTGGTCACCATTTCGGTGTACAACAGCGTGTGGCGAGACAGCTGACGCAGGAAATAGCGACAGTGGCGGTCGGTCCAGTCGAGCATCGGTGCAATGGAGAAGCGGTGCGGCTGGAAAGGAGTCTGGTTGCTTTGTGAGGACATACGTTTACGCAGGCTACGATTAAAAAAGGGTCGCTACTATAGCATAAAGCTGCGCCGGGGCATCAGGCTGCCCCGGCATTCAGCCTCAGAAGGCTACGCTCAGCTGTGCACCAGCGCCCCAGGTCTGATCCTGGCCATACAATCCCATCAAATCGACGTTCACATGTTTACCCGCCGCGAAGCCCACGCCGCCGGTAAAGACGTTGCTGTCGTTATTTTTCACGTCGGCGCGGTAACCGGCACGCAGCGCCAGCCATGACAGTGGCCTCACTTCGGCACCTACGCCAACGTACTGGGAATTAGCCTCGCTTTTGAAGCCTTTCGTTTCGGTCAAATCCCCATCGGCGCTCAGCGTCACCAGCTCGTTGTGCCAGGCCACGCCAGCGGTAACCAGCGGACTGATTTGATAAGTATCTTTGTAGTTGCGGACCTCACCGGTGCGCCCGTTAGTGATGCGGATATCTTTGGTGTCGATATCACGGGAAACCAGGTTCTGGCCGCTCAGGCCGACGGTCCAGTTGTCACCCAGATCCGCCGCAACGCCGGCATCGAGGTTAAATCCGGTGTCATCGTTACGGTACTGGCTGTTTTTCCAGTCTCCGCTGCGGTAGTCGTAAATGGAGGTGGTGTAGTTATAAAGCCAGGTTTTCTGCAGCTTTGGCGTGACGCCAACGGAGACCGGCACGCCCCCGACGTCAAACTTGTGGGCCAGCGCAATGCCGTAATCAGAAACGATAGCCGCACGCCCGGATGCGGTGGAGTTCAAGTTACGGGTGATACGGTCTGAGCCGTTTAGCGCCGCATCAATCGCTACGCTGCCCGCCACCAGGCTGGAATTCTGGATGCTGTGCAGATAATCGATATCATTTTGATCGATTGAGGAGCTGACCTTCGCACGAGCATAAGCCCTGGTGACAAAAGCCACTGAGAGTGTGTCATTTGGAATACTCACCGCAATACCCGCCGCGGCTTTGGCATGCGCCGTTTCACCTCGTAAATCTTCAAGCTCCCCGGCTAAATCCCCGGCCGCGCTACGGAACTGATTTAACGTACCGTTCGGATTTAAAAGAATATCTCGCGGCGTTAGCGATCCAATGGATTGTTTATAGTTATCAACTTTATCGCTGATATCATCTATGCGGTCCTGGAGGTTATCTTTATCCGTTATTTGTGCGCCAACCGTCGGCAGAATAACGGTAATATTGTCATCTGGCTGGGAGCGCGCTAATAGCGCCGGGTTGATTAATACGCCGCTGCCATAATTAGCAGAAGCCACGCCTGTTCCCCCCATCGCATCGTTACGCGCCTCGGACCAGGTTCCTGCCGCCCCGGCCTGATGGGCAATAAATAACGTTGCGGCGAGTGTCGCCACCGAAGATTTTATTTTATTCATTCACAGCACGCCTGTCTGATTGTCAGATGAAGTAATTCGCCCCTGACAGTTATGACTGAACAGAGGCAGACTATTGCTGTGAATAGCGCGATAAAAAGATGGATATTTGAACCATCGGGAACCCAAATATATCCATAGGGTTAGCGTCTCATCGTTTCCTTGCTAATTAATTTATAGTTTACCCTTTGGCTTTCGTGAAGGCAGACCGTTATGCGGGCCAAAGAATTGCGGGGGATGATCTATCCAGCGATCCTTACGCTGCATGGCGTAAGACTGATTTAGCGGATAATAAATTTTATTTTCGGCTTTATTCGCTTCCCCAACGACCAATAGCCGAACGTCCTGCCCGGTATTATTGATAAAGGTATGGCAAATGCCTGTTCCGGCAGGAAAACCTACGCTATCGCCGGGTTCAAGCTGCCAAAGGTGGCCATTGATCCACACTTCCGGGTGCCCTTCGAGCACATAGGCAAACTCTTCTTCGCTGCTCTCGGCGTGGGGATAAGAGGTTCTGCGCCCAGGCGGAATGCGTTCGTGGTGAATACCAAGTCGGGATAAGCCAAAACTGCGGGCCAGCGGGGCACCAATAGAAAACAGCTCCGGGCTGTCCGGGTAGGTTGAATTATCCTTGCCTTCCAGCTCGCGCCAGTGGCGAATACAATCGGGTTTTTGCATTACTTCCTCCTGGGTAGATAGGGTCATTATGTACCAGGATTCGGCGTTTTATCCGCATTATGGTAAAGTATTGAGTCAATGACCGGGAGAGGCAGATGGACACCACGACTTCGCAAAACGTGTTAGCACAGGCTGAAAAGCTGTGTCTGCAACGCAATGTACGCCTGACGCCGCAGCGTCTCGAGGTGCTGCGCCTTATGTCCGAGCAAACTGGCGCCATCAGCGCCTACGACCTGCTGGATCTCCTGCGCGTCAGCGAGCCACAGGCAAAGCCGCCCACCGTTTACCGTGCGCTGGACTTCCTGCTGGAGCAGGGTTTTGTGCATCGCGTGGAATCAAACAACAGCTATGTGCTGTGCAATTTTATCGACCACCCCACCCACTCTTCCGCAATGTTTATTTGCGACAGATGCGGTGCCGTCAAAGAACAGGCGGCTGAAGGTGTGGAAGATATTATGCAGAAGCTGGCGTCAAAAATGGGTTTTGCCCTGCGCCACAACGTGATTGAAGCCCACGGGCTGTGTTCAGACTGTTCGGAAGTTGAAGCCTGTCGCCACCACGGCGCCTGCAATCACGACCATACGATACAGCCGAAGAAAAAGCGTTAAGAAGGGTAGGTACATCCTTGTACCCGGGCAGGATTGGTTTTACGGATTAGCACATTTGAGGGGCCGCCAGGTTACCAGCGGTATTCGTTCCTGGACTCCCAGTCCTTAACCTCTTTCTCTGCCTGGTCTTTGGCGTAACCATAACGTTCCTGGATTTTACCCACCAGTTGGTCACGCTTCCCTTCAATGACGGTCATGTCGTCATCGGTCAGCTTACCCCATTTTTCTTTGACCGTACCTTTGAACTGCTTCCAGTTACCGCCGATTTCGTCCTTATTCATTGTCATCTCCTCATCGTTCGGTTTAGGGTTTTGCATCCTCATTGTCGGATGCTGAATTTCTGGAAAACATCCAATATCTGCTGGATGTAGAAATAATTGTAGTCAAGGATTTCGGGTTACATATAAAACTCAGAATCTTTAACCATTTTCAAAATCAGCGGCACGCGGACTCCCCGCCTTAAAAGCGGGAAATCAGCATGATAGATGAGAAGTTAACGAGGATCAGAAAACGCGATCAATGGTCGCCATGCGCGGCAAACCAGGTGTTATTGCGCCAGTGGCGCCGCCAGATATAACCGAGCGACAGGCCGCGCAAAGCCAAAAATACCGCCAGCGACAGCCATAAAGCGTGGTTGCCAAACAGCGGCAGCGTAAGCAGCGTCACGCCAAAGCCCAGGGCGGCAACCGCCATGCTGTTTCGCATCTCGGCCCCGCGCGTGGCACCAATAAACATCCCGTCCAGCAGGTAGCACCAGACGCCCACCATCGGCAATATCACCTGCCAGGCAAGGTAGCGGTCGGCCTGCTGACGCAGCTCCGGCAAGGATGTCAGCAGCGCGACGATGTGTTCTCCGGCAACGGCATAGAGAGCGGCAAACGCCACCGCGACCAACCCGGCCTGCCTGCACGCTGCGCCCCAAACCTCCAGCAGTTGCCCACGGTTACGTGCGCCGTAGGCCTGGCCAGAATGAGCTTCCACCGCATAAGCGAAGCCGTCCAGCGCATAGGCGGTGAAGGTCAGCAGCGTCATCAGCACGGCGTTCACCGCCACAATTTCGCTGCCGAGGCGTGCGCCGAAGATAGTGATGGAGGCAAAGCAAATTTGCAGCAGCAGCGAACGCAGCATGATGTCGCGGTTCAGTGCCAGCAGCTTGCGTAGATCCCCCTGCCAGGCCGTTTTAAGGCGTGCCCAGCTAATGCCGCGCAGCTTCAGGACTTTGTGCACCATCAGCAGGCCGATGAAAAACGTGGCGTATTCAGACACCGCCGTCGCCAGCGCCGCCCCCTGCACGTTCATGTGCAGCCCCATCACCAGCCAAAGATCGAGCACGATATTGATAAGGTTTCCCACCACCAGCAGGATCACCGGTGCCCGCGCATACTGAACGCCCAGCAGCCAGCCCAACAGCACGAGGTTAGCCAGCGATGCGGGGGCACTCAGCCAGCGGATCTCCAGGAAACGACGAGCCTGATACAGCACCTCTTCGTTGCCGCCAACGACGTGCAGCGCGAGGGTGATCAGTGGATAACGCAGTAGCACGATGGCAAGCCCGGCGATCAGCGCCAGCATCAGCGGCTGAACCAGCGCGCGCGCCAGCCGCTGTGGATCGTTTGCGCCAAACGCCTGCGCCGTTAATCCGGTGGTGCTCATACGCAGAAACAGCAGCAGCATAAACAGGAAGCTGGTCGCCGTAGCGCCGATAGCCACGCCGCCGAGATAGGTCGGGCTGTCGAGATGGCCGATGACGGCGGTGTCAACCAGGCCCAGCAGCGGCACGGTAATATTGGAAAAAATCATCGGCAGCGCCAGTCGCCAAAGCGCACCATCCGTTGACGAGAAGAATCGCATGGGAATGATCCAGGGGAAAATAGAGGGGTTTAAAGCGGGTGGTACAGCAGGTTTACCGCACCACCAGAAGACGTGTTACAGCCATTCACCGTTGCGGATCACCCCGACGGCCAGACCTTCAATGCTAAAGTTCTGCTCGCGAAGATCGACCACAATAGGCTGGAATTCGCTGTTTTCAGGCAGCAGATGCACGGTGTTACCCTGCTTTTTCAGGCGTTTCACGGTGACTTCATCGTCGATACGCGCGACAACGACCTGGCCGTTACGCACGTCCTGCGTTTTGTGAACCGCAAGCAAATCGCCGTCCATGATGCCGATATCTTTCATCGACATGCCGCTGACGCGCAGCAGGAAATCGGCATTCGGTTTAAACAGCGACGGGTCAACCTGGTAGTGGCCTTCGATGTGCTGCTGTGCCAGCAGCGGCTCACCGGCGGCCACACGACCTACAAGCGGCAGGCCGCTTTCTTCTTCAACCAGCAAACGAATGCCGCGTGATGCACCGGAAACAATCTCGATGGCACCTTTACGCGCCAGCGCTTTGAGATGCTCTTCAGCGGCGTTTGGAGAACGGAACCCCAGACGTTGTGCAATTTCGGCGCGCGTAGGTGGCATGCCGGTCTGGTTGATATGATCCCGAATGAGATCAAACACCTCTTGCTGCCTGGTAGTTAGTGCTTTCATTCCGCCCCCTGGGTGTTTATACAGTTATGCTGTGAGTATATACAGCCCCGGGCGAATTTGAAACCACAAATTAAGCAAAAAACCAGCGACTTAAACTATTCTGGAAGGACTATCGCAAATGTGACCAAAGCAAGGTGGCCCAGGTCGCAACCGCAAGAATAATCGCTATCAATACCGCGGCTGAACCCATATCTTTGGCTCGCCCTGAAAGCTCGTGGTAGTCGGTGCCCACACGGTCGACCAGCGCTTCAATGGCGCTGTTAAGGATCTCGACAATCATCACCAGCACCACCGAGCCAATCAGTAAAATGCGGGTGATAGGATCAACGTCCAGCCAGCAGGCAATGCCGATGGCAATAACCGCCGCAACGCCTTCCTGACGAAATGCAGCTTCGTTGATCCAGGCCGCTCGCAGCCCCTTCCATGAGTAGCCTGCAGCCTTAATAATGCGGGTGATGCCGGTGGTATTATTCGCCATTAAAGGAAACCTTTTTAAATATTGAGCGTCAATGCTCATTGAGTCTAAATCGCAGCGCCACAGAAATTCCCCAGAGTTTCTGATATCCTTGCGGCGCATTTGCATTATTAACCTGAGGCTTTACATCATCTATGTCAGGCTGGCCAAGAATTTACTACAAATTACTGAATTTACCATTAAGCGTTCTGGTAAAAAGCAAGTCTATCCCGGCCGATCCGCAAACCGAGCTCGGTCTGGATCCCTCACGCCCGATTATGTACGTCCTGCCCTACAATTCTAAGGCAGACCTACTGACGCTGCGTGCCCAATGCCTGGATCACGACCTGCCGGACCCGCTGGAACCTTTGGAAATTGACGGCGTACTGCTGCCGCGCTACGTGTTTATCCACGGCGGCCCGCGCGTCTTTACCTACTACACGCCAAAAGAAGAGTCGGTAAAACTGTTCCACGACTATCTGGATCTGCACCGCAGCAACCCGGATCTCGATGTGCAGATGGTGCCGGTTTCCGTGATGTTTGGCCGCTCCCCAGGACGCGAGAAAGGGGAAATCAATCCGCCTTTACGTACCCTGAACGGCGTCCAGAAATTCTTTGCGGTTTCGTGGCTGGGCCGCGATAGCTTTGTCCGTTTCTCTCCGCCGGTTTCGCTGCGCCGCATGGCGACCGAACACGGCACCGACAAAATTATCGCCCAAAAACTGGCTCGCGTGGCGCGTACCCACTTTGCCCGCCAGCGTCTGGCCGCAGTAGGCCCACGTCTGCCGGTTCGCCAGGATCTCTTCAACAAGCTGCTGGCGTCAAAAGCGATTGCCCGCGCGGTAGAAGACGAAGCCCGCAGCAAGAAAATCTCCCACGAAAAAGCGCAGCAAAACGCCGTCGCGCTGATGGAAGAGATTGCCGCCAACTTCTCCTACGAAGCCGTACGTTTAACGGACCGGGTTTTAGGCTTAACCTGGAACCGCCTCTATCAGGGCATTAACGTGCACAACGCCGAGCGCGTGCGCCAGCTTGCCCATGACGGCCACGAGATTGTCTATGTGCCCTGCCACCGCAGCCACATGGATTATCTGCTGCTCTCCTACGTGCTTTATCACCAGGGGCTGGTTCCGCCGCATATCGCCGCCGGGATTAACCTGAACTTCTGGCCGGCCGGCCCGATTTTCCGCCGCCTGGGCGCCTTCTTTATTCGTCGTACCTTCAAGGGCAACAAGCTTTACTCTACGGTGTTCCGCGAGTACCTCGGCGAGCTGTTCAGCCGTGGCTATTCCGTGGAGTACTTTGTCGAGGGTGGCCGTTCCCGTACCGGTCGCCTGCTGGATCCGAAGACCGGCACGCTGTCGATGACGATTCAGGCAATGCTGCGCGGCGGCACCCGTCCGATTACCCTGGTGCCGATTTACATCGGCTACGAGCACGTAATGGAAGTGGGCACTTACGCGAAAGAACTGCGCGGTGCGACAAAAGAAAAAGAGAGCTTCATGCAGATGGTTCGCGGCCTGAGTAAGCTGCGTAACCTGGGTCAGGGCTACGTTAACTTCGGTGAACCGCTGCCGCTGATGGCCTACCTGAACCAGCATGTGCCGGAATGGAAAGATTCTATCGATCCGATTGAAGCGATTCGTCCCGCCTGGTTAACGCCGACGGTGAACAATATCGCCGCTGACCTGATGGTGAGAATCAACAACGCAGGGGCGGCCAACGCCATGAACCTGTGCTGTACCGCGCTGCTTGCCTCACGCCAGCGCTCACTGACCCGTGAACAGCTCACCGAACAGCTGGACTGCTACCTGAACCTGCTGCGCAACGTCCCATATTCTCCGGACGCTACCGCCCCAACGGTCTCCGCAAATGCGCTGATCGACCACGCCCTGCAGATGAACAAGTTCGAGGTGGAGAAAGACACCATCGGTGACATCATCATTCTGCCGCGCGAGCAGGCCGTGCTGATGACCTATTACCGCAACAACATCATGCATATGCTGGTGTTGCCGTCGCTGATGGCGTCCATCATCACCCAGCATCGCCATATCTCACGTGCCGAGCTGCTTCGTCAGATAGAAGTCGTTTATCCGATGCTGAAGGCCGAGCTGTTCCTGCGCTGGGAAAAAAGCGAGCTGGGCAGAGAAATTGATGCGCTGATCGCGGAGATGGAACGTCAGGGGCTGGTGATGGTTGTTGACGATGAAGTACAGATCAACCCTAACCGTTCTCGCACTCTGCAGCTTCTGGCAGCGGGCGTGCGCGAGACGGTTCAGCGTTATGCCATTACCTTCTGGCAGCTGAGCGCCAACCCGTCGATCAACCGCGGGACGCTGGAGCGTGAAAGCCGTACGGTGGCGCAGCGTCTGTCCGTTCTGCACGGCATTAACGCCCCAGAGTTCTTTGATAAAGCCGTCTTTACCTCGCTGGTACTGACCCTGCGCGATGAGGGCTACATTAGCGATACCGGAGATGCAGACGCGACCGAAACCATCAAGGTGTACCAGATGCTGGCAGACCTGGTGACCTCGGATGTACGTCTGACTATCGAGAGCTCAGCCTCCCAGGACGCTGTTTCCTGATTCGATAGAAACGAAAAAGGCGGGTCGGCATTATGCCTCGACCCGCCTTTTTTATTGCCTGAGCACTCAGAAATGCAGGTAGCTCAGTACCAGCCCAATAAACAGTACCAGGCCCACGTAGTTGTTGTTCATAAACGCTTTAAAGCAGCCTTCACGCTCGCGCCTGGCGATGAGTTTTTGCTGATGAATAAACAATCCACCCGCCAGTAAAATTGACCAGTAGAACGCGCCACCCAGGCCGTTTAGCCAGCCAACTACTCCCATCAGCACCATGGTCGCGATTTGCAGCAGGCCGATAATCAGCTTGTCGTGACGGCCAAACAGAATAGCCGTCGACTTAATGCCAATCTTCAGGTCATCGTCACGATCGACCATCGCATACTGTGTGTCATACGCCACGGTCCAGCAAATATTCGCCAGGAACATCAGCCAGCAGCTGAGCGGCACAGACTCGCTAGCCGCGGCAAAGGCCATTGGAATCGACCAGCCGAAAGCCGCCCCCAGCACCACCTGAGGCAAATGCGTGTAGCGCTTCATAAACGGATACACCCATGCCAGCGCCAGCCCTGCTATCGACAGCAGGATAGTCATGGTGTTGAGCGTCAGCACCAGCAGGAAGGCAAGGCCCACCAGCACGACAAACAGGATCTTCGCTTCTTTCTCTGAAACCGCCCCGCTGGGCAACGGGCGCTGCGCGGTGCGCTTAACGTGGCCGTCGAACTTACGGTCGGCATAATCATTCACGACGCAGCCTGCGGCGCGCATCAGCCAGACGCCAGCGATAAAGACAATCAGGTTCATCAGCGACGGCAGGCCCGGCGTTGCAACCCAAAGCGCCCACAATGTTGGCCACAGCAACAGCAGAGCGCCGATTGGCTTATCGGTGCGCATCAACCGGTGGTAGGCCAGAAGCTTTCCCTGGTTAAGACTCCACTCCATTATTTTTCCTCTTCGTACAGCGGAGACGCTGGCAAAAACAGTTCGGTCAGCAGCAGCGGTTTGCCGGAGAGCCTCAGCCGGGAGCGACGCCCCCAAAGTTCAGCGCTGCGGCCAATTTCGATGTAGTCGCGCGTCAGGGTTGATGAGCTAAACAGGTAGCGCCCGAGCGGCGTATTGCCAAGCTTTTGCAAGGCCAGCTCGGGACCCTCTAGCGTGGTTTCAGGCACAACGGTGCGCCCAAGTAGCCAGGGTTCATCATCACCACAGAGAATAATTTCCCGCAGCCAGTAGCGCTCAGAGACAGGCAGTAACCCGACTTCAGGCATATCACTGCCGGCCGGGAAAAAACCTTCGCGCACAATGCGAACGGTGACTTTGCTGCAGTGCTGTTCGAAGCGTTTCGTCATCGAATCTTCCAGCAAGAGCCAGTCAAGATAAGCGGAGCTAAGCCCTTGCGGGACCTCCGTAAAGAAATTCAGGGCGCGCAACGGCGACAGCGCGTCGGACATGGGAATACTCTCCGATACATAACCTGGAGGCATTGTAACGCAGAACATCCCCGTGGGGGCAGACAATGGCAGCACCCGCGGCAAATATCGCAACAATTGAGCAACAGAAGAGCAATCTTAGGTAAGGGAGTACAACCCCCCTGTGGCTCGAATTATGACGGGGAAAAAAAAGGTGCGCCTGAGCGCACCAATACTTCAAGCATCAGCAACGTGGGGAGATGGTTACCCCTTGCCTTTTACACTGCTGATAAAAGTTTTACGGGCGGAGGTGGAACCCAGACGCTCGGCTTCATTCAGCAGTTTCAGGGCCTTATCGATGTCGCCTTTATCCACAGCCTGTTTAATCGCGCGGTTAAAATAGCTTTCCGTATCATTGAGCATCGGCTCGCTCTTCGCGGCCGGTGCCGGAGCAGGCGCGGCCACTGGCGCTGGAGCGGCAGCCGGTGCGGAGTAAGCCGTTGGCGGCGCTACGTTGCCCACGACAACAGGTTTCGCATCGGAACCACCGAAGATTTTGCCGATCATGATGTTGCCGCTGTTCTGTTCGGTTTTGACCTGCACCGTCAGCGTACCTTGCCCACTGTGACGGGCAACCGGGTCGGCAACGTCAGGAATGGCGTTGCTTGCCCCTTCGGCGTAGAGCTTCGCCGGGTTAATCATGCGGGTAGTCTCAGTCAGATCGTGTTTGGTGGTGTACACCAGCATATAGATCTGTTTCTGCCCCATCATTGGGGTCAGCTTCATGACGTTTTCCAGACGGTTGCCGGAGGTCATACCCGGCTTCTGGTACTGGAAGTAACTGCTCGGGAAGAAAGCAGAAGGCTGCATCTGCCCGTCGAGAATCAGGACGTTTGGCGCATAAACGCTTAAGTCTTTTACCAGGCTGGTCAGCGTGATTTCCAGTGAGCCCTGATCGGCTGGCAGTATGAATGCCGCCACGCTACCGGAGAGTTCACCTACGTTAAGGCTGGCCGAAGAGGCACTCAGGACCACATCCTGGCTGACGGGCGGCATCAGCGGGACCCACGGCAGGCTCTGTAATTTTTCCGCAGGAATAGACGGTGCGGTTGAGACGTTTTGCGGGTTAATCGCCGCGTTGGCGGCAAATGAGGCCGGCACGGACGATAAGCCCAGGACGGGAAGCAGGCAAAGCGCGAGAAGATGTTTTTTCATTGTTTTATCCTCGAAGCGAACCCGCCTCCTTCAGGCAAAAAAGAGACGGGTCAGGCATGTGAAACTGGCGGGCGCTATGCACCCGCACAGCGGGTTAACTTACCACCAGACTTCCATCTGAGCACCGAAGGTCACTTCGCTGTCGTTGCCACGGCTGAAAGTACGGGCGCTGGTATCGCTGAAAGCAGTACCGGATGAGGCATTTGCCACGTAGTTGGCATCACCCACATTGCCGGAAGAGTAACCCCACTTCTCATCCCACTTGGCGTAGGTCGCGAAGACGCGGATGGCCGGACGAGACCAGATGCTGTTCCCCGCCTGCCACTGTTGTGCCAGGGTAATTTTGTACTGGTTGTTGCTCTTGTCGGTCAGCTGAGACTTCACGTTGTCATAGCCAACTTCCAGCAGGGTGCTCATGATTGGCGTCCATTTGTACATAGGACGAACGCCCACGGTCCACCACTTAGTGCCGTTGCTATCATCGCGGTTGATATCCTGGTACATACCCACATACATCAGGCCCCAGGTATCGTTGAAGTCGATAGCACCGTGGTCGATCACGCGCAGCATTTTGCCGTCGTTGTTTTTGGAGGTATCAGGACGTCCGGTACCGTTGGTTTGTGCCATCGCATTGGTGCCGTACTGCACCACAAATTTGTTCAGGCTGGTGCCAAGGAAGGTCTGAGTATGTTCCACGGTACCCAGCCAGCCATTGGAGGTAGCATTCTGATCGACTGAATCGTAGTGATCGGTATTATTTGCACGACCGTAATCAAAACCGACTTCCAGAGAACCGCCTGGGTTCACTTCCATCTGGCCTAAACGGATATCGAAGATGTCATTCGACTTGTTTTTCTTACGGGTTTCGCCGTCGATAAAGGCCTGAGAACCGCCAGCTTCACCGTTACGGGTTGCAGCCAGGGAGAGTTTACCGAAGCCCAGGTTGATGTCTTCAAGACCGGCACCCGGACCTGAAACGTCCCAGTAGTAGAAGTCGATCATGTGCACGTCATGACGTTTGTAGTAACGCTTACCTGCCCAGATGTTGGCCCCCGGCAGCGCGTCAATCAGGTTTTTACCCACCACGTTCATCTGGCGCACGCGCGGACCACCGTTGGTGTCCTCGTCATCGTTCAGCTGGTCGGTGGCGTAACCAATCATGGTGTCAACGTAGAAGCTTTTTTCACCTTCTTGCCAAACCTGCTGACCTAACTCAACTTCAGCATAAGTTTCGCACTCGTTACCCAGACGGTATTTAGAGCCAGCACCTGTCGCTTTAAAACACTGCTGCTCGCCGCCGCTACCTGTCCAGCCAATACCTGAACGTGCATAACCCTTGAAATCAACGGCGCCAGCCTGTGCAGACACAATGCCTGCAATAACGGCGACCGCCAGTGGGAGTTTGCGCAGAGTAATCATCATTCTATCTCCTGAGATCATTGCTTTTCTTTTTTATGGGAATGCTTAAACGCCGGGCTCTTGATGCAACCGACGACATGCGGTGCCATCTTCTCGGAACAGATGGCAACGCTCTGGCGGCAGGCCAATAGCGAATGTGGCACCCTCTTTTACCAACACCACGTCATTCTGGCGGTAGACCAGGTTCTGACGAATGGCGGGGATTTGGATGTGAATCTGAGTCTCATGTCCCAACTGCTCAACGACCTGCACTTCCCCTTCAAGGGTGACATCAGCAATGTCGCTCGGCAGCAGGTGTTCCGGGCGGATGCCAAGAGACATATTGGCGCCTACCTGAACGTTGCGGCTTTCTACCGGCAGCCAGACATGCTGACGGTTAGGCAATTCCACCTGCACCTGATCAATGGCCGTCGCGGTCACTTTTACCGGCAGGAAGTTCATTTTTGGCGACCCGATAAAGCCCGCCACAAAGCGGTTTGCCGGGTAGTGATACAGCTCTAACGGTTTTCCGACCTGCGCGACGCGTCCGGCGTCCAGCACGACGATTTTGTCGGCCAGGGTCATCGCCTCAATCTGGTCATGGGTCACGTAAATCATCGTGCGGCCCAGGCGCTTGTGCAGACGGGATATCTCGATACGCATCTGCACGCGCAGCGCCGCATCGAGGTTTGAAAGTGGTTCATCCAGCAGGAATACGCGTGGCTCCGCTACCAGGGTTCGGCCAATGGCCACGCGCTGGCGTTGCCCCCCGGAGAGCGCTTTTGGGCGTCTTTCCAGCAGGTGCGCGAGCTGCAGGGTTTCAGAAACCTGATTGACGCGCTGGTTGATATCGTCTTTTTTTGCCCCGGCCAGCTTCAGGCCAAAGGACATGTTTTCCGCGACAGAGAGGTGGGGATAGAGGGCGTACGACTGAAACACCATGCCAACGCCGCGTTCAGCGGGTGGAATGTCGTTCATGCGCTTTTCACCAATCATCAGTTCGCCGCTGGTGATGGTTTCGAGGCCCGCAATCATTCGCAGCAGCGTTGACTTACCGCAGCCTGAAGGTCCGACAAAAACCACGAACTCTCCTTCATTGATGTCGAGGTTGATATCTTTCGATACCACCACGTCACCCCAGGCTTTTGTTACGTTCCGCAGCTGTACGCTTGCCATTACCACTCCCTCATTACTGCCGCCTGCCGCTGGGCAGGTGATTCAATATGTGTCCGACTATGAGGGATCGCTACATTTGGTAAATCCTCCACCCTAACGCTTTTTTGTGGGGGAGGAGGCGGGAGGATGAGGAAGGGGCATCTGCAACCGGTTGCAGGTACCACAAGGGATTTTCGTGATCGCGGCTTCAGTTTTCAGTGCGTTTTTATGTGCGCCAGGACACATAACGGCCAGTTATGCAAAGCAGATCACAGATAACCACCCAGGGGCGTAGAGCAAAGGAGGATGAGAAGCGCTTGCCATCTCCGCAGACTTAACAACGTTAATCTGCACTATCCTATAAAGCGCACACCACCACTCAAAGGATGGGAACATGAAAATTAAAACCGGCGCCCGTATCCTCGCTCTGTCAGCCCTGACGACGATGATGCTTTCCGCCTCTGCACTGGCAAAAATCGAAGAAGGCAAACTGGTCATCTGGATTAACGGCGATAAGGGCTACAACGGCCTGGCCGAAGTCGGTAAGAAGTTTGAGAAAGATACCGGTATTAAAGTCACCATCGAACATCCTGATAAACTTGAAGAAAAATTCCCTCAGGTGGCAGCAACCGGCGATGGCCCGGATATTATCTTCTGGGCTCATGACCGCTTTGGCGGCTATGCCCAGTCCGGCCTGCTGGCCGAAATCACCCCAGACAAAGCTTTCCAGGACAAGCTCTATCCGTTCACCTGGGACGCGGTGCGTTACAACGGCAAATTCATCGCTTACCCGATTGCGGTAGAAGCGCTGTCGCTGATTTATAACAAAGACCTGGTGCCAAACCCGCCGAAAACCTGGGAGGAGATCCCAGCCCTGGATAAAGAGCTGAAGGCGAAAGGTAAGAGCGCGTTGATGTTCAACCTGCAGGAGCCGTACTTCACCTGGCCGCTGATTGCCGCCGACGGCGGGTATGCCTTCAAGTTCGAAAACGGCAAATATGATGTGAAAGATGTGGGCGTAGACAGCCCGGGCGCAAAAGCGGGCCTCGGCTTCCTGGTCGATATGATCAAGAACAAGCAGATGAACGCCGACACCGACTACTCCATCGCTGAAGCCTCGTTCAACAAGGGCGAAACGGCGATGACGATTAACGGCCCGTGGGCCTGGTCCAATATCGATAAGAGCAAAATAAACTACGGCGTGACCCTGCTGCCAACCTTTAAAGGCAAGCCGTCTAAACCGTTCGTGGGCGTACTCAGCGCCGGTATCAACGCCGCCAGCCCGAATAAAGAACTGGCGAAAGAGTTCCTTGAAAACTACCTGTTGACCGACGAGGGTCTGGCAGACGTGAACAAGGACAAACCGCTCGGTGCCGTGGCGCTGAAATCCTTCCAGGAGCAGCTGGCTAAAGATCCACGTATTGCTGCCACCATGAATAACGCCCAAAAAGGCGAGATCATGCCGAATATTCCTCAGATGTCTGCCTTCTGGTATGCCGTGCGTACCGCAGTTATCAACGCCGTTAGCGGTCGCCAGACCGTTGATGCTGCGCTGAAGGATGCTCAGGGACGTATCACTAAGTAAAGCTTGCCCCTCACCCCGGCCCTCTCCCCATAGGGGAGAGGGGGGAATTTGAATTGAGTCCGGCCCTTTCTATCCCCAAGGGAGACGAGTGGTTCAGATTCAGCCTGGCCCTTCTATCCCCTCTCCCCTGTGGGGAGAGGGTTAGGGTGAGGGGAAATAATTCGCTGTAGAGGAACACCCCATGGATGCAGTTAAAAAGAGCCGCTGGTGGCAAAGCGAGGGACTGAAATGGTCAGTCATCGGCGCGTTGGGCCTGCTGGTTGGCTATCTTGTGGTTTTAATGTACGCCCAGGGGGAGTACCTGTTCGCCATTATGACGCTGATTTTAAGCTCACTTGGCCTCTATATTTTTGCGAACCGCAAGGCCTACGCCTGGCGCTATGTGTACCCCGGCATGGCCGGCATGGGGCTGTTCGTCCTGTTCCCGCTCATTTGCACCATTGCTATCGCCTTTACCAACTACAGCAGCACCAACCAGCTGACGTTTGAACGCGCGCAGCAGGTGCTGATGGACCGCCAGTATCAGGCGGGTAAAACGTTCAATTTTGGGCTTTACCCGAACGGTAACGAGTGGACGCTGGCGCTCACCGACGGGGAGAGCGGTAAAAACTATGTTTCGGACAAATTCACTTTTGGCGGCGCACAAAAAATCCAGCTGAAAGAGGCAGACGCCCTGCCGGAAGGCGAGCGCGGCAACCTGCGTGTTATCACCCAAAACCGCCAGACGCTCGGCCAGATAACCGCCGTCCTGCCGGATGAAAGCAAAGTAGTGATGAGCTCGCTGCGCCAGTTCTCCGGCACGCGCCCGCTCTACACCCTGGCGGAAAACGGTGAGCTGACCAATAACCAAAGCGGCGTAAAATACGCGCCAAATGAGCACATCGGCTATTACCAGGCGATTAACGCCGACGGCAGCTGGGCCGGTGAACAGCTAAGCCCCGGCTATACCGTTACTATCGGCTGGAAAAACTTCCTGCGCGTGTTCCACGACGACGGCATCCAGAAACCGTTCCTCGCCATCTTCGTCTGGACGGTTATCTTCTCCGTGCTGACGGTGATTCTGACCGTTGCGGTCGGCATGGTGCTGGCCTGCGTGGTGCAGTGGGAATCGCTGAAAGGCAAAGCCGCTTACCGCCTGCTGTTGATCCTGCCGTATGCGGTACCGTCGTTTATTTCGATTTTGATTTTCAAAGGCTTGTTCAACCAAAGCTTCGGCGAAATCAACATGATGCTGAGCGCGCTGTTTGGCATTAAACCGGCATGGTTTACCGACCCGATAACCGCCCGTTCGATGATCATCATCGTCAATACCTGGCTTGGCTATCCGTACATGATGATTTTGTGCATGGGACTGCTGAAGGCCATTCCTGACGACCTTTATGAAGCCTCGGCGATGGACGGCGCTGGTCCATTCCAGAACTTCTTTAAAATCACGTTGCCGCTGCTAATTAAGCCGCTAACGCCGCTGATGATTGCCAGCTTTGCGTTTAACTTTAACAACTTTGTGCTGATTCAGCTGTTGACCAACGGCGGGCCGGACCGGCTCGGGACGACCACGCCGGCAGGCTATACCGACCTGCTGGTGAGCTACACCTACCGCATCGCCTTTGAAGGCGGCGGCGGCCAGGACTTCGGCCTCGCCGCGGCTATCGCTACGCTTATCTTCCTGCTGGTTGGGGCGCTGGCTATTGTGAACCTGAAAGCCACCCGCATGAAGTTTGATTAAGGAACCTGACCTATGGCTATGGTGCAACCCAAATCTCAAAAGCTGCGTCTGTTTCTCACGCACTTTCTGCTGCTGCTGTTTATCGCGGCAATCATGTTCCCGCTGCTGATGGTTATTGCCATTTCGCTGCGGCCCGGCAACTTCGCCACCGGCAGCCTGATCCCCGATCAGGTTTCGTGGGAGCACTGGAAGCTGGCGCTGGGCTTTAGCGTCGAGCATGCCGACGGCCGCGTGACGCCGCCGCCGTTCCCGGTCCTGCTGTGGCTGTGGAACTCGGTAAAAATTGCCGGCATTACGGCGATTAGCATCGTCGCCCTTTCCACCACCTGCGCTTACGCCTTTGCCCGTATGCGCTTCCCGGGGAAAGCGACGCTGCTGAAAGGCATGCTGATTTTCCAGATGTTCCCTGCGGTGCTGTCACTGGTGGCGCTGTATGCCCTGTTTGATCGCCTGGGCCAGTACATTCCGTTTATCGGCCTGAATACCCACGGCGGGGTTATCTTTGCTTATCTGGGCGGGATTGCGCTGCACGTCTGGACGATTAAAGGCTACTTCGAAACCATCGACGGTTCGCTTGAAGAAGCCGCCGCGCTGGACGGAGCAACGCCGTGGCAGGCGTTCCGACTGGTGCTGCTGCCGCTGTCGGTGCCGATTCTGGCGGTGGTGTTTATTCTTTCGTTTATCGGCGCGATTACCGAAGTGCCGGTGGCTTCTTTACTGCTGCGCGACGTGGACAGCTATACGCTGGCCGTAGGCATGCAGCAATACCTCAACCCGCAAAACTACCTGTGGGGCGATTTTGCCGCCGCCGCGGTGCTCTCCGCGATACCGATTACCGTGGTCTTCCTGCTGGCCCAGCGCTGGCTGGTAAGCGGCCTGACCGCCGGCGGGGTGAAAGGTTAACGTTTATCCCTGAAAGTCATTGGCTTCATCTTTATGTCGTACCACTGCAACCCTCAACTTTGACCTTAGCACTTTATTCAGGCGGCCCCAGGGCCGCCCTTTTTTATTCTCGTTTCAGGCGCTGGCTGTTGCACAGCCAGAGCGTTATCACCAGCACCAGAATCGCCGCCGAATAAATCAGCACGTCGAGCGGCGATTTATGATCGATGATAATCAGGCGCACGATCGCGGTGATGCCGATGTAGACGAAGTAGCGCAGCGGGAAGTGATAGCCCGACTGAAAGTACTTCACAATCAGCGCGATAAACTCGAAATAGAGGAAGTAAACCACCAGCCCCTCGATAAACAGATACGAGCTGGCGTCATCCCCCGGCGTGAACAGCACGGTGGCCAGGTGAATGGTTTCTTTGCCCAGGAAGATAATCAGGATCAGCCCCAGGGCTAATAAACCCAGATTGAGCACCGTCTGCATGACGGTAGAAATCCAGGCAAAACGCGGTGTCGCAGGCATAACAGCCCCTCATTATTATTGTGGTATTGAGAGGCTGTTATACTTTGAAAATGTGATCTTGATCTAGTTTATTTACTTACCTTCACTAGCGGAAATTTTCACTGCGATCGCCGGTCATGCCGTACAGGTCAAACTTACGGCCCAGCATCTGCCCGCCGTCACGCGTCAGCGGCGTCCAGGTTACCTGAGCACGGCTTCGGGTTGGGTACGCCGAGAAGATATCCAGCGGAATATTGATATAGAAGCCCTTGGTAAAGTCCCCTTCCCCGTATTCTTTCTTCGACACATTGGTGATAGTGGCGTAGGTGCCCACCACAATGCCGCTGTCAAAGTGTTTAGAGATCTCCAGCGTGCCGCCCTTATCCTGCGCCAGGTACTGGCCAATACTGAGCTTAACCAGCACATCCTGAGCAAACGGTGGCGTCCAGTAGCCGGTGATATGCCCGGTTTTTGCGCTGTAATCGGTAAATTTCATCATGTCTTGCGAACTGCGCCAGTCACGCTGTTTGACGTAGTTGCCGTTGACGCCAATCGCCCAATTACTGTCCACCGGACGATACAGCAGCTCGGCCCCTGCGCCGCCATACATGGTTTCCAGATACCCCGCATAAACCTGGCCGTAGATCCCATGTCCGAAGTACTGGAAGTAGTTAGCCTGCAGGTTGTTGATGTAAACATCGTTTTCTACATACTCGCGAACGTGGGTACGCACGCGCGGCAGCGTGGAATCCATTGGCGGATTGGTGTAGTTAAATTTGTCGTAGTTATTGGCGACGTTGGCAAACAGGCTGCCGCTGGTTAACAGGTGGTCCGTCAGCCAGTAATCGACGTTCCCCATCACCCCAAGCTGGTACATGTAGAAGCTTTCCGGGCCGCCGATGGACTGATTGAGAATCGGATCTATCGAGTAGTTGAAGCGCGACTTCTCGATGTAATACCCCTGCTCGGTGCTTTCAGGCACCACGGGCTCAACGCGTTTTTGCACCAGCGTAGTTTCATGCCCCAGCGGTTCGCCTGCAAGGTGATTGCGCAGGCTGGCCACGTCCGTTTCTGTGGTCACCTGCGGCAGATTAAGGCGGCTTTCGGTTATGCGGATAGTACGAATATTATCCGGCAGGTCATTCATGATAATGCGGTTGGCACGTTCGATACCTTCGCGAGAATTACGGTATTTCACCTGCTCGCCCGTGACATAAAGCGTGTCACCTTTAACCTGAATATTTGGGTTAACCAGCCCGGCGTTGTACTTCAGATCTGTCAGCTGGTTTGCCACCACGTTGTGCTGCAGAATTTCATCCTGCGGATGAGGCTGGTATTCAGGGCGACGGGAGTCGCCGTACCCCGGCTTGAGGTCGTTAAAATTGGAGCGCAGCGTCACGCCGAACATAAAGGTATTGCCGCGCTCATAGCTCACGTTCACATCGGCCCAGTCGGCCACCCGGTAGATTGCCCCGACGTTGACGCTGCTACGCTGATCTATTTTCCCGGCAAATTCATGGCTGTAGTTGTTGCCTTCGTACTCAAGCTTCAGCCTGAGCGGCTGCCACGGCGTCTGGTACTCTACGCCCCCGAACAGCGACGTCGGGCCGTGGAACATGCCGCTAAAGTTGAAGGAGCCCGCCATGTTGTAGCTGTTATCGCGGTGACAATATTTGTCGCTGTATTCACACAAAGGGTTCTTGATATTGCCACTGGTACCCAAATATCCCCAGCCCATGCCGAGGCTAAAATCGAACGGCCCCCAGGCTTTGCTCGCCACCACATATTCACCGTCAAACAGCCCGGTACCGCCCAGATCCCGAATACCAGCGGACACCTGAGGTAGCCAGTACCCTTCTTCCCAAAGGCGGAATTTCACGTCAAACGCTTTGTCTTTGTAGGTCTGATTGCCCGAGAACGCCTGCACGCTACTGTAGTGGCGAGTACGCACGTCGGTATAGCGCAGCGTGGCCTCCATCCAGGGGAAAAGCTGCATGGAGGCGGAGTAGAAGCGGTACTGATCGTTATCGCGATAGTTGAGGTTGAATTCCCCTTCTGGCGCCATTCGCGCCGTGGGCGTTTGCAGCAGGCCTACGCCACCAAAGTCTGCCTGAGAGGGGCCAACGGGTGCCGGATACGTTTCGGCGCGGCAGGCGGAGGTCACCGCCAGCGCAATCAGGCTATACAGGTAACGTTTTTTCATTAATCCGGTATCCGATGGGTCAGGGTATTAAGAATTTGCTGGTTCAGCTCGTCAAAGGTGGAGCTGAAAAGGCGGTCGGAGAAACCAACAAAAATGAGGCTGCCCGGCGAGGGTTCGATATGGCGTTTATTCCAGTACGCCACCGGCGCTTTTTCGGTTTTGCCATTCGGGTAAATCACCCAGGCATAGCTTCTTTCGGCCCCGCTCAACAGGCTGATGTCGTCCAGATATTCATCGACGCTACGCCCGGGCGTGAAGGGTTTAATGCCGGGTGAGCTGACTAACCCCACCAGCGTAATCGTCGTGGGCTGTGGGCCAGTCCACAGGCTGTATTCTCCCTGCAGCGGCACGTTCGCCTGCGGGCGAAGTCGAACCCAGTCGGGATCCAGATTGACAAACTGCCGTCCCGTGACGTGGATTGCGCTGAGCTGCTGGCGCAATCCGTTGATTGCCGCGCCGTCGTCTCCGCCTTCATCAGCAGCGACTTCGCCGAGCCGGGCCAAAAGCTGCTGCTGTTTTTGTTCTTCTGCCGCGCTGGCCTGCCGTTCGCTGATAACCGCTCCCGGCCACCAGCTGCGGCTGAGTTCAGGGCGCGTCACTAAATCCGCCAGCCGCTCAGCGTCTTTAATCACCTGCGGCTGCGTTTGCGGTTTGGCATAAACCGTCACGGTACTTTCTGCGTGGCTAAAGGCGCTGGCGAAAAGCAGGGCTATCAGGGGAAAGGGGATTTTTTTCATTGTTTTGCCGCCTTCACAAGAAGCGTGGTGACAGGCCAGTAGCCCGGGCCCAGATACTGTTTTGATTTGCGGATTTGCCCTTCGTCGTCCACCCAGTAGCGGTTGGTCCAGCTTTTCCCTGCCGCGGTGACCTCTTCTTCAAGAACGCGCACTTTGGTCAGGCTGCTGCCGACTTTTACGGTATCGGTACCGTCAAATTCAAAGCTGGATGTGGCGGGGGCGTAACGTACCTGCTGGTGTTCTGTCCAGGCTATCTGCCGGGTCCAGCTCGCACCCTCCGTAATCTGTTTCACTTTCGCCAGCGGGTCGCTGCCCAGGTTGGTGACTTCCGTCAGGTTGTCGCCCAGCCCGGTGGTTTTCACGATGCGGCCATTTTGCGTGACGATGACCGCTCTGTCCTGCGTCACCCATTTCTGCTGGCCGTCTTCGTTATAAGCGAGCACCACGAACAGCTGCGGGCCGTTGTTGATGCTCATGTACTGGCTCGCGTAGCGCATCTCGGCAATTTCATCATCGGTAAGCTGTACGCCACCGCCTCCGGCAATACTGTTCCAAAGCGAGGTACCCAGCCCTCTGGTGGTCGCTGAGCACGCCTGGAGTAACAGACAGACAAAGAGTATTGCGAGTCGCTGCACGGTGATTCCCCGGTTTAAAATAACCACACCGAAGTGTGGTTATGGTTAAAAACACCCTAACGTTAACGGGTGGTGGTGCTGGTCGTGGTTGTTGTGGTGGTCCCGGTGTTAGAACCGTCGCCGCCACCGGTTGCGGCTAACGCCACACCGACCGCTGACCCAACAGTGCTGGCGCTGGTTGCAGCAGAACTGCCTGCAGACACAGAGGTCGCCTGCGCGCCGGCCGCGTCACCCACTGCTACAGGGTCAGCATTCGCCGCGCCGGCGGCTGCCAGCGTTAATATGGCTAAAGCGCCATAAAGGGTTTTTCTCATTACAATTTCCCTTCATTGAATGAATGGAGATTTACCCGAAAAGGTTTCAGGCGCGATCGAGTATACACAACACAATGTGATGAATTGGCCTGCGGGAAATAAGGAGTGAACTTTAAGAAAAAGAGTAAAAATTAAATTGATAGACCTATTTATTTTACAAAAAAACAATTAAAAACAAATAACTAAGGAATAAAAAGGCAATCTCAACTTCAAGATAATCTTAAATTAAAGACGTAGATTCGGCGCGGGAAAGATAATTTTCAGATTTACCTCAGGGTGGCAATATCAGAAATTATGACGACAAGGGGATTACTCTTATAAAAAATATGCCAGCACGAGGCTGGCATATTATCAATCACGCGGGGTAATTAATCACGCCATGCTTTATAGCGGTTAATCAGGCCGTTGGTTGAGCTGTCGTGGCTGGCGATTTGTTTGTCGTCGCCCAGCTCCGGCAGGATGCGGTTAGCCAGCTGTTTGCCAAGCTCCACGCCCCACTGGTCAAAGGTGAAGATGTTCAGGATTGCGCCCTGGGTGAAGATTTTGTGCTCATACAGCGCAATCAACGCGCCCAGGCTGAACGGGGTGATTTCACGCAGCAGGATGGAGTTGGTCGGGCGGTTGCCTTCGAACACCTTAAACGGCACAACGTGGTCCAGCGTGGCAGGATCTTTACCCTGGTCACGGTATTCCTGCTCTACTACTTCGCGGGATTTACCGAACGCCAGCGCTTCGGTCTGAGCAAAGAAGTTAGACAGCAGTTTTGGATGATGATCCGACAGCGCGTTGTGGCTAATAGCCGGCGCGATGAAGTCGCAAGGTACCATTTTGGTCCCCTGGTGGATCAGCTGGTAGAACGCGTGCTGGCCGTTGGTGCCCGGCTCGCCCCAGATAATTGGTCCAGTCTGGTAGTCCACGGCGTTGCCGTTGCGGTCAACGTACTTACCGTTGGACTCCATGTTGCCCTGCTGGAAGTAGGCCGCAAAGCGGTGCATGTACTGGTCGTATGGCAGAATCGCTTCAGTTTCAGCGCCGAAGAAATTGTTGTACCAGATGCCGATCAACGCCAGCAGAACCGGCAGGTTTTGCTCGGCAGGCGTGGTGGCGAAGTGTTTGTCCATCGCGTGCGCGCCGGACAGCAGCTCAACGAAGTTGTCGTAGCCAACGGACAGGATGATGGACAGGCCAATTGCGGACCACAGAGAGTAGCGGCCGCCAACCCAGTCCCAGAACTCAAACATGTTGGCGGTGTCGATGCCAAATTCGCCGACGGCTTTGCCGTTGGTGGACAGCGCAGCAAAGTGTTTCGCCACGTGTTTTTCATCGCCAGCTGCACGCAGGAACCAGTCGCGCGCGCTGTGGGCGTTGGTCATGGTTTCCTGAGTGGTGAAGGTTTTAGACGCGACCAGGAACAGCGTGGTTTCCGGGTTCACTTTCTTCAGCACTTCGGCAATGTGGGTCCCGTCAACGTTGGACACAAAGTGCATGTTGAGGTGGTTTTTGTAAGGGCGCAGCGCTTCGGTGACCATGAACGGGCCGAGGTCAGAGCCGCCGATACCAATGTTAACCACGTCGGTGATGGCCTTGCCGGTGTAGCCTTTCCAGCTGCCGCTGATGATGCTTTCAGAGAAGGCTTTCATCTTCTCAAGCACCGCGTTCACTTCCGGCATCACGTCTTTGCCGTCGACCACGATAGGCGTGTTGCTGCGGTTACGCAGGGCAACGTGCAGCACGGCACGGTCTTCGGTACGGTTAATTTTTTCGCCGTCGAACATGGATTTGATCGCGCTCTGCAGGTCGGTTTCTTTCGCCAGAGCCTGCAGTTTTTCGAGGGTTTCGGTGGTGATGCGGTTTTTGGAGAAATCCACCAGCATCAGGTCATCGAAGGTTGCGGAGAACTTGCTGAAGCGGTCGTTATCTTTCGCGAACAGCTCGGAAAGCGTAACGTCTTTCATCTCATCGTAGTGTTTCTGGAGCGCCTGCCAGGCAGAGGTCTGCTTCGGGTTGATGTTTTTCATAGCAATACTCTTCTGATTTGAGAATTGTGACTTCGGTCGATTGTAGCGCCTGCAGGCAAAAATTGTGATTGATTTTATGCCATTAACCGACTGTTTCCCGTAACCCCCTAAAAAGCGGCAAAAATACCCTCTTATAAGTTAAATTCCTGATTACGGATTTAACATGAAAAATCCGCATAACCCCGCGGTTGACATGCCTTCGCTGAAGCTTTATTTATTAGGCGCTACCTGCGCTTGCGCAGGCCAGAAGAGGCGCGTTGCCCAGAAAATCGTATCTGAGAAACCAGTAACGAAGAAGATACGTGAGGGGGTGCAACGCCGAGATGATGAAGCGGCTGGTCACGCTTATTGTCGGCTGCAGGGGCTGAATCCTCTGGGTTGTCACCAGGAAACGTTCGCAGTCGAGCGTTTCATGTTCGGCTCACAAAGCTGGATAAACAAGGTGGAGCACTTCTGGGTGATATCGTAGTTCTCCTGCTCTGCGCCCACCCGTTTACCGCTCTTCCCTTGTGCCAAGGCTGAATACTTTTTTGCCAGTTGAATGGCCCCCTGACACGAGGTAGTTATGTCTCAAACCGTAGTCGCCAAATTTGGCGGTACCAGCGTCGCCGATTTTGACGCGATGAACCGCAGCGCCGATGTTGTAATGGCCGATAGCCATGTCCGCGTCGTGGTCCTTTCCGCCTCCGCCGGCGTGACTAACCTGCTGGTTGCTCTGGCCGAAGGGCTCGAAGCAACCGAGCGCTTCGTCAAGCTCGATGCCATTCGCAAAATCCAGTACAACATCGTTGAACGCCTGGCGAGCCCGGAAGTGATCCGCGAAGAGATCGACCGCCTGCTGGAAAACATCACGACGCTTGCGGAAGCCGCCTCTCTTGCGACCTCAACCGCGCTGACCGACGAACTGGTCAGCCACGGCGAACTAATGTCCACCCTGCTGTTTGTTGAGATCCTGCGTGAACGTAGCGTTGAAGCGCAGTGGTTCGATATTCGTAAAGTCATGCGTACCAATGACCGCTTTGGCCGCGCCGAGCCGGATATCGCCGCGCTGGCGGAGCTGGCAAGCCAGCAAATGCTGCCGCGCCTGGCGGAATCCCTGGTGATCACTCAGGGCTTTATCGGCAGCGAAGAAAAAGGCAGAACGACCACGCTTGGCCGCGGCGGCAGCGACTATACCGCGGCATTGCTCGGTGAAGCGCTGAATGCGGCTCGTGTGGATATCTGGACCGACGTGCCGGGCATCTACACCACCGACCCACGCATGGTGCCAGCGGCAAAACGTATCGATCGCATCGCCTTTGAAGAAGCCGCTGAAATGGCCACCTTCGGGGCGAAGGTCCTGCACCCTGCCACGCTGCTGCCCGCCGTACGCTGTGATATCCCGGTGTTTGTTGGCTCCAGTAAAGATCCGGCCGCAGGGGGGACGCTGGTGTGCAAAAAAACCGAGAATCCGCCGCTCTTCCGCGCCCTTGCGGTACGCCGTAAGCAAACGCTGCTGACGCTGCACAGCCTGCATATGCTGCATTCACGCGGTTTCCTCGCGGAAGTGTTCAGCATTCTGGCTCGCCACAATATCTCCGTGGACCTGATAACCACCTCCGAAGTGAGCGTGGCATTGACGATGGATACCACCGGTTCAACTTCTACCGGCGACAGCCTGCTGACCACCTCGCTACTCACCGAGCTGTCGTCTCTGTGCCGCGTGGAAGTCGAAGAAAACCTGGCGCTGGTTGCCATCATCGGCAATAAGCTGTCCCAAGCCTGTGGCGTAGGCAAAGAAGTGTTCGGCGTGCTCGACCCGTTCAACATCCGCATGATTTGCTACGGCGCATCCAGCTACAACCTGTGCTTCCTGGTGCCGGGCAACGATGCCGAGCAGGTGGTGCAGAAGCTGCACCGCAACCTGTTTGAATAACAGACAAATTCATGCCATGAATACAGAAAGCCGGGCTCGCACCCGGCTTTTTTTATAACCATAAAACAACACAAACTCTGCAAGGACATCGCTATGATAGCCACCCTAACCCGGCTGTTCCCGCTTTGGGCGCTGCTGCTCTCCGTCGCTGCGTATTATACCCCTTCAACCTTTACCCCGATTGGCCCCTGGGTCAGCACGCTGCTGATGCTCATTATGTTTGGTATGGGCGTACATCTGCGACTTGAAGACTTTAAACGCGTGCTGTCGCGCCCGGCACCGGTGGCGGCGGGAATTTTTCTGCACTATCTGGTGATGCCGCTGGCAGCATGGCTGCTGGCGATGCTGTTCCATATGCCCCCCGATCTTTCCGCCGGGATGGTGCTGGTCGGCAGCGTAGCCAGCGGCACGGCTTCCAACGTTATGATTTACCTGGCCAGGGGCGACGTTGCGCTCTCCGTTACCATCTCTTCTGTTTCCACGCTGGTCGGCGTCTTCGCCACTCCGCTACTGACCCGTCTGTATGTGGATGCCGATATCAAAGTCGATGTGATGGGCATGCTGGTCAGCATTTTGCAAATCGTCATTATCCCGATTGGTCTGGGCCTGATTGTGCACCATCTGTTCCCACGCCTCGTTAAGCGCGTGGAGCCGTGGCTGCCCGCATTTTCCATGCTCTGCATTCTCGCCATCATCAGCGCAGTTGTCGCAGGCTCGGCGTCACACATCGCCTCCGTTGGCCTGGTGGTGATTATCGCGGTGATTCTGCATAACACTATTGGCCTGCTCGGCGGCTACTGGGGCGGGCGTCTCTTTGGCTTCGACGAGTCCACCTGCCGGACGCTGGCCATTGAAGTGGGTATGCAGAACTCGGGTCTCGCGGCTACGCTGGGTAAAATTTACTTCTCACCGCTGGCGGCGCTGCCTGGCGCATTGTTTTCCGTCTGGCATAACCTTTCGGGCTCCCTGCTGGCAGGTTACTGGTCAGGTAAAGCGATAAAATCGCAGCAAAACGAGAAAAAATAGAACGATAAAAGCCTGCAAACGCAGGCTTTTTTGTCTCGTCGATGCTGGAGGTTTGCTTTACACTGAACGTCCTTTCCTGGGAGATTGCAACGATGGCTACAGCCAGACTGACACAGCAAGACATGACGGAAAGCGAACAGCGTGAGCTTAAAACACTGCTGGATCGCGCCCGCATTGCCCACGGTCGTACGTTGACCAACTCAGAAACCAATCAGGTAAAAAAAGAGTACATCGATAAGCTGATGGCGGAACGCGCGCTGGCGGCTAAGAAAGCTCGCCAGCTGAAGAAACAAAACGCATTAAAACCGGATACTTCTACCACCTATTCGTGGTCAGCCAATAACCATACGCGGGGGAAACGCTAGCTTAACGGCCCTTCTTCTTGCGGCCGGGAGAAGCAAAGCGTTTACGAGAGGCGAGCTCAGCGGGCGTTTTTGCTGAGCTTTTCGGCCCGCTGACCAGCGGCTTTTTCACCGCTGGCGTGGCCGCTTTTGGCTTCGCTTTTTTAGCCGGTGCGGCCTCAGAGGACGAGTCCTCAATCAGCTTAAACAGCTCAATCAGTTCATCATCCGTCAGGTCACGCCACTCTCCCAACGGGATCCCGGTCAGGTTAACGTTCATGATGCGCGTGCGCTCAAGCTTCGTCACTTCATAGCCAAAGTGCTCACACATGCGGCGAATCTGGCGGTTCAGCCCCTGAACCAGGGTAATACGAAACGCAAACGGCGCCTCTTTTTTGACTTTGCATTTTTTGGTGACGGTGCCAAGAATCGGCACGCCCGCGCCCATACCGCGAATAAACTCGTCGGTGACCGGTTTGTTCACCGTGACCACATACTCTTTCTCGTGGTCGTTACCGGCGCGCAGAATTTTGTTTACCAGGTCACCGTGGTTGGTGAGGAAAATCAGGCCCTGAGAGTCTTTGTCCAGGCGGCCAATAGGGAACACGCGCTTGCTGTGGTTCACGTAGTCGACGATGTTGTCTCTTTCGCCGTCTTCCGTGGTGCTCACAATCCCCACCGGTTTATTCAGGGCAATCAGCACCAGATCGTCTTCATTACGAGGCTCAATAAGCTGACCATTCACCTTCACGCTGTCGCCGGCAAAGACCTGATCGCCAATTTTGGCGCGCTTGCCGTTAATAAAAACGTTGCCCTGTTCGATGTAGCGATCGGCGTCACGGCGTGAGCAGATCCCGCTCTCGCTGATGTATTTGTTAAGACGAATAGATGAATTAGTCAGCATGGCTCCTCCGAAAACCCAGGACTATACCTTACCCGCAGGGCGTTGCGAACCGCCTTTCTCACATTAACCTGCATCTCTGGAAGCTTCCTCGTAAATATTGAAAACGTGCTGCGAATGACTTTCCAGACTGCGGCGACGGCCATTGCGCCGCTTTAGCCGCATGAATATTTTTTATACACCTATTTCTGATGTGCTTTATAAACTACAATGAATAAACTCAAACAAACGAGTGCTTTTAGCGCCTGGCTAAGTTCACTTAGAGATAAAAGGGAAAAAACCGTTATTGCCGCCCGGCTTTTAAGGCTAGCGAATGGTTTACCTGGCGATGTGCAACCCGTTGGGGCAGGCATCAGCGAACTTAGAATCCATTTTGGGCCGGGCTATCGCCTTTACTACCAGCAGCGTGGGAAGCTAATCATTTTGCTTCTCTGTGGAGGAAGCAAAAATACTCAGCACAAGGATATAGTTTTAGCGAAATTGCTGGCGAAAGACTGGGAACATGAGGAAGATTTCGACGATGAATAAATTAACAGATTACGATCCTGCATCTGCATTGGTCGACAACGAGGAAATTGCTTTTTTCATGGCGGATGCCCTGGAAACCGGAGATGCAGCCTATATAGCAAAGGCGCTGGGCGTAGTCGCACGGGCAAAAGGGATGTCGCAAGTAGCCACTGAAACGGGCCTGTCTCGCGAACAGCTGTACCGTTCATTTAGTGCAGAAGGAAACCCAACGCTTAAAAGCACGCTTGCCGTGATGAAAGCGCTGGGTATTACCCTTACCGTAAAGTAGGCGCCTAGCCCATTAAGGCGCCATTTTTCTAATACTCATCCCGCTCGTCGTCATCGTCCGGCTGGTCCAGCACGCTGTAGGCGACGGAACAGAACAACGAGTTGAGGCGCTTCATATCCCCCAGCAGCCCAAGGTGCAGCGAACTGGTTTCGATGCTCTGCACGTTTTGCTGGTGCAGACGGTCAACGTGAGCGTGAGAGTAGCGGCGGTTCATGATGCGGAAACGGTGCTTGTTGCGGCGCAGGCGGCGGGCGCTGCCCAGGTCGCTTGAGAAGAATACCGACAGGCTGAGCTGCAGGTTGCTGATCAGCTGCTGAAGCAGGTTGTCCAGCTCGGTCAGGCCATCCGGCGAGAAAGCCCGGCGCGCGGCGAGCGATTTATCCGCCACTTCGCTGCCCATACGCTCGATGATGTCTGCCGCCTGTTCCAGGTTAAGCGACATTTCGATGATTTCCGCCCAGCGGCGGGACTCCATTTCCGCCAGATCTTCTTTTGGCATCTGCGCCAGATAAAGCTTGATGGCGGTATACAGCACGTCCACGTCGTCGGCCAGCTTGCGCAGCTCTTTTTCCTGACGCGGCTCGCCGTGCATTACCTTGCTCCAGGTTTCCAGCATCTGCTCCAGCACGTCCCCCATTCTGAGGGTTTCGCGCGCCGCATTAGATAACCCCAGCGCAGGCGTATCCAGCGCCGTAGGGTCGAGGTGCTTCGGCTTCATGCGGGCATCGACTTCGGGCACTTCGCTGATAACCCGGCGGCAGAAGCGCGCCATCGGCTCGGCAAAAGGCACCATCACCAGGCAGCGGATCAGGTTGTAGAACACGTGGAAGTAGATAACCAGCTCTGACTCAGGCAGCGGCAGGTGGTGCATCAGTCGGGCAAGAATGTGCACAAACGGCAGCACCAGCAGGCTACCCACCAGCTTAAACAGCAGGCTGCCAAGCGCCACACGGCGCGCTGCGGCATTCGCGGCGCTGTTGTTGATCATCGCCAGCAGGCCGGAGCCGAGGTTGGCGCCAATCACCAGGCATAGCGCCACATCAAACGAAATTACTCCGGTGGACGTCAGCGTGGCCGTCAGTAAAACGGCAGCCAGGCTGGAGTAGCTGATGATGGCGAACATCGCGCCAATCAACGCGTCGAGCATGATATCGCCGGTCAGAGAAGCGAAGATGACCTGGACACCGTTCGCCTGGGTAATCGGCGTGACGGCCCCGACAATCAGCTCAAGCGCCAGCAGAATAAGGCCAAGGCCAATCCCCACGCGGCCAAGCTGCCCGGCGCGCGTTTGCTTGCGGCTGAGGAAGAAGATAACGCCGATAAAAATCAGCAGCGGCGAAAGCCACGAAAGATCGAAGGTCAGGATACGCGCCATCAGCGCCGTACCCACGTCGGCCCCCAGCACAATCACCAGCGCAGGGGTAAGCGCCACCAGATCCTGAGCAACGAAGGACGTGACCAGCATCGTGGTGGCATTACTGCTCTGCACCAGAGCGGTCACGCCGATCCCGGCGCAGAAGGCGAGAGGTTTCTTTTCTACGCTGCGGCTAAGTACGCTGCGCAGGTTGGCGCCGTAAACGCGCATGATACCGGTACGCACGATGTGCGTGCCCCAGACCAGCAGTGAAACGGCGGAAAGCAGGTGTAACAAGGTCAGCACGGATTTTTATTCTCCTTATCGTTTTTAGGGTTCCTGAGGCAAAAATAGTCACCCTTCTTCAGTATAAGGGGTTAACTTCAATAAAGAGACAAGGCGCTCACGGAGCGCCTTGTAAGTTGTAAGGAAAGGTTATTTTTAGCGGCTAGTCGGCGTCATAACCCAGGTTTGGCGCCAGCCAGCGTTCAACCTCGCTTACCGGCATACCTTTGCGCCTCGCATAGTCCTCGACCTGATCGCGCTGAATTTGTGCGACCGCGAAATACTTGCTGTCGGGGTGGCTGAAGTACCAGCCTGAAACCGACGCGCCGGGCCACATGGCGTAAGATTCGGTGAGCTTCATGCCAATCACGTTTTCTACGTCCAGCAGCGCCCAGATAGCCGCCTTTTCGGTGTGCTCCGGGCAGGCCGGATAACCCGGCGCCGGACGAATCCCCTGGTAATTTTCGCGAATAAGCTCCTCGTTACTGAGGTTTTCCGTCGCCGCATAGCCCCAGTAGACTTTACGTACGCGCTCGTGGAGGTATTCAGCAAAAGCTTCGGCCAGGCGATCGGCAACGGCTTTCACCATGATTTTGTTGTAATCATCGTGCTGCGCATCGTAGGCGCCGGCCAGCGCGTCTTCTTCAATACCGCCGGTGACCGCAAAAGCGCCGATGTAGTCCGCTTTACCGCTGTGTTTAGGCGCGACAAAGTCGGCAATACAGTAGTTCGGGAAGCCGCTTTTTTCGGTTTGCTGGCGTAGATGACGGCTGACGGCTTTAACCTGGGTCCGCGTTTCATCGGTATAAACCTCTACGTCGTCGTCAACACGGTTCGCCGGGAACAGGCCTACTACGCCGCGCGGCGTCATCGTCTTCGTGCGGTGGAGCATATCGAGCATGTCGTTGGCGTCTTTAAACAGGCGCTGCGCTTCCTCGCCTACCACTTCATCCTCCAGGATGCGTGGGTATTTCCCGGCAAGCGACCAGGTCATAAAGAACGGTGTCCAGTCGATGTAATTTCGCAGCGTCTCAATGCTGGCGGTAACCTCATGCACACCAGGCCGATGGGCAACCGGCGGCGTATAACTTTCCCAGTCAAACGCCAGGTCGTTATCCCTTGCGGCCTGCAGCGTAACAGGCGGTGTGCGAGGTTTTTTGCGTGCGTGCTGGGTGCGAACCACTTCGTACTCTTTGCGGGTTCGGGCCACAAATTCATCATGCTGGGTTTCTGAAATCAGAGCAGAGACAACGCCTACGGTACGGGAGGCGTTTTGCACATACACCGTTGGGCCGCTGTAGTTCTGCTCGATTTTCACCGCGGTATGGGCTTTGGAAGTCGTCGCTCCGCCAATCAGCAGCGGCAGCGTAAAGCCCTGGCGCTCCATCTCTTTGGCGACGTTGACCATTTCATCCAGCGAAGGCGTAATAAGGCCAGAGAGGCCGATAATATCCGCGCCCACTTCGCGGGCAGTTTTCAAAATTTTCTCGCCGGGCACCATCACGCCAAGGTCGATAATTTCGTAGTTGTTACACTGCAGCACCACGCCGACGATGTTCTTGCCGATGTCGTGCACGTCACCTTTCACCGTCGCGAGGACGATCTTGCCGTTAGTCGACCCTTTTTCCTTGCTGGCTTCGATATAAGGCTCAAGATAAGCCACCGCCTGTTTCATGACGCGGGCCGATTTGACCACCTGCGGCAGGAACATTTTCCCCTCGCCAAACAGATCGCCCACCACGTTCATCCCCGCCATCAGCGGGCCTTCAATCACTTCGATTGGGCGAGCCGACTGCTGGCGAGCCTCTTCGGTATCTGCTTCGATGAATTCTGTGATCCCTTTCACCAGCGAATATTCAAGCCGCTTAACGACGTCCCAGCTGCGCCACTCGGCCTGTTGCGCATTGGCGGCTTCATCACTTTTGCTGCCGCGATATTTTTCAGCCAGCTCTAACAGCCGTTCGGTGCTGTCATCACGCCGGTTAAGAATGACGTCTTCTACAGCGTCACGCAGCTCGGCCGGAAGGTCGTCGTAAATCGCCAGCTGCCCGGCGTTCACGATCCCCATGTCCATGCCGTTGCGGATCGCGTAATAGAGGAATACCGCGTGAATGGCTTCGCGTACCGGATCGTTGCCGCGGAAGGAGAAGGAGACGTTAGACACGCCGCCGGAAATCATCGCGTGCGGCAGCTCGCGCTTAATGTCTTCGCAGGCGCCGATAAAGTCCTGCGCGTAGTTGTTGTGCTCTTCGATGCCGGTCGCCACCGCGAAGATGTTCGGGTCAAAGATGATGTCTTCCGGCGGGAAGCCCACCTCTTCGGTAAGAATTTTGTAGGCCCGCCGGCAAATCTCGATTTTTCGCTCGCGGGTATCCGCCTGGCCCGCTTCGTCGAACGCCATCACCACCATCGCCGCGCCGTAGCGACGCACCAGCTTCGCGTGATGAATAAACGGCTCAATGCCTTCCTTCATCGAGATGGAGTTGACGATGCCTTTGCCCTGAATGCACTTCAGCCCTTTCTCGATGACGTCCCATTTCGAGGAGTCGATCATGATCGGCACGCGGGCGATATCCGGCTCGCCGGCAATCAGGTTGAGGAAGCGCACCATCGCCGCTTCGGCGTCGAGCATCCCCTCGTCCATGTTGATGTCAATTATCTGCGCGCCGCTGGCGACCTGCTGCAGCGCAACGTCCAGCGCCTCGCTGTATTTTTCTTCTTTTATCAGCCGCTTGAATTTAGCCGAGCCGGTGACGTTGGTGCGTTCGCCTACGTTCACAAACAGGCTGTCCGCGCTAATGTTCAGCGGCTCAAGTCCGGCCAGGCGGCAGGCAACCGGCAGTTCGGGGAGCTTACGCGGCGCAACGCCAGCCACCGCTTTGCTCATCGCAGCAATGTGCGCAGGCGTTGTCCCGCAGCAGCCGCCAACAATGTTCAGGAATCCGGCCTGCGCCCATTCGCCAATCTGCTGGGCCATCACTTTCGCATCGAGATCGTACTCGCCGAAAGCATTTGGCAGACCAGCGTTAGGGTGAGCGGTTACGTAGCACTCGGCAATACGCGACAGCTCAGCCACGTACTGGCGCAGCTCGTCCGGCCCCAGCGCGCAGTTAAGCCCGAAGGAGAGCGCATCGGCATGGCGCAGGGAGTTATAGAAAGCTTCCGTCGTCTGACCGGAAAGCGTGCGGCCTGACGCATCGGTAATCGTGCCGGAAATCATAATCGGCAGGTCAACGCCGAGCGCTTCAAACTCAGCCTTTACGGCGAAGATGGCGGCTTTGGCGTTCAGGGTGTCGAACACCGTTTCGATCATGATCAGGTCGGCCCCGCCTTCCACCAGCGCCCTGGACGATTCACGGTAAGCGGCGACCAGTTGATCAAAAGTGATGTTGCGGAAAGCCGGGTCGTTCACGTCCGGGGAGATTGAAGCCGTGCGGTTGGTTGGGCCTAACACACCGGCGACATAGCGTGGTTTTTCCGGCGTACGTGCCGTCCATTCATCGGCACAGGCACGAGCCAGCTTCGCGGCTTCGTAGTTAATTTCCGCCGACAGCGATTCCATTTGGTAGTCAGCCATCGCAATCGTGGTGGAGTTGAAGGTGTTGGTTTCAACGATGTCTGCGCCAGCCTCAAAGTAGGCGTAGTGAATCGCGGTGATGATTTCCGGCTTGCTGAGCACCAGCAGGTCATTGTTGCCCTTGAGGTCGCACGGCCAGTCGGCAAAACGCTCCCCGCGGAAGTCGTTCTCATCAAGACGATAGCTCTGGATCATGGTCCCCATGCCACCGTCCAGCACCAGAATGCGTTCACTCAGTTGTTGCTTCAGCTTCTCTACGTTGTTACTCACGCTCACTCCCACCTTTTTTCCCTGACTGACGGACCTGCAGCCCCATACTTGCACAAACTACAGGGTCGTAAAAGCCGCACGTCAGGAACATGAGAGATGTTCAGCATCACTCATCCGATCAGTCCGTGAGCGGTTGCAAATTCGCCAAATAAAACGAAAATGATTTCCACGATACGAAAAAGGAGTCCGGTATGGTTGCTACAGTCCCCGCTAAACGAGGTAAGAAACCCCGCGCCGCAGCCGCTGCTGCCCCGCAGGTCACCGGGCAGGTTCAATCACTCACTCGCGGCCTCAAACTGCTGGAGTGGATTGCCGAATCTCACGGCAGCGTGGCGTTGACCGAGCTTGCCCAGCAGGCCGGCCTGCCAAACTCCACGACCCACCGTCTGCTGACCACGATGCAGCAGTTAGGCTTCGTTCACCAGGTAGGCGATTTGGGCCACTGGACGATTGGCGCTCACGCTTTTGTCGTCGGCAGCAGCTTCCTGCAAAGCCGCAACCTGCTGGCTATCGTGCACCCGATTCTGCGCAAGCTGATGGAAGCCTCCGGCGAAACCGTTAACCTCGCGGTGCTCGACAAGAACGATCATCAGGCGATTATTATCGACCAGGTTCAGTGCACGCAGCTGATGCGTATGTCGGCCCCCATTGGCGGCAAGCTGCCGATGCACGCTTCCGGCGCAGGCAAGGCGTTCCTGGCTCATCTTAACGATGACGAACTGGCAGGCCTGCTGCACCGCAAGGGCTTACACAGCTACACGCCCGCAACGCTGACTTCACCGCTGCATTTAAAAGAAGATTTAGCGCAAACGCGCAAGCGGGGTTACTCGTTTGACGATGAAGAACATGCGCTGGGGCTACGCTGCGTGGCCTCCTGCATCTACGACGAGCACCACGAGGCGTTTGCTGCCATCTCCATTTCTGGCCCGATTTCGCGCATCACCGATGACCGGGTGACGGAGATTGGCGCTCTGGTCATTAAGGCAGCGAAGGAAATTACGCTGGCATACGGCGGCGGGCGCTAACCCGCCCGCTTCACGTCCCCAAACCGCTGGCTGAAACGCTGGCGGCGGCGATAGGCGAAGACATCTTCGACATAGCCCTCGCGGATGCGGGTTTGCAAAGCTCGCCAAAAGTCGGCGCGGAACAGGTCAGCGTGCATTTCATCGAATAGCGGGCGAATGCGCTTGTCCGCGCAAAGATAGTGGCGGAATTCCTCCGGGAAGACATCGCCCGGCGAGATGCTGTACCAGGGCTCGGAGGAAAGCTCATCCTCTGGGTAACGTGGCGGCGGAATATCCCGGAAATTTACCTCGGTCATATAGCAAATTTCATCGTAATCGTAGAACACCACTCGCCCGTGGCGCGTCACGCCAAAGTTTTTAAAGAGCATGTCACCGGGGAAAATATTAGCCGCCGCCAGTTGGCGAATGGCGTTGCCGTACTCTTCCACCGCATCCCTCAACTGCTGACCTTCAACCTGCTCAAGCCACAGGTTGAGCGGCACCATTCGCCGTTCTATATAAAGATGACTTATGGCAATGCGGTCGCCAAGATCGGTGAGTTTTTCCGGGACTTCTTCACGCAGCAGCGCCATCAGTTCAGGGCTAATTTGCTGCTTATCCAGCACGAAGTTTTCAAACTCCTGGGTATCCGCCATGCGCCCCACGCGGTCGTGTTCCTTTACCAGCTGGTAGCAGGCACGAACCCTTTCGGCGGTGACTTCTTTCTGCGGCGCGAACCTGTCCTTTATCACCTTAAAAACACGATCGAAGCCCGGCAGCGTGAAGACTAGCATCACCATGCCACGAATGCCCGGCGCCTCAATAAACTGCTCGGGCGTGTTGTTAATGTAGGTCAGATATTCGCGATAGCTTTCGGTTTTGCCGTGCTTCTGGCAGCCGATTGCCATATACAGTTCGGCGGTGGTTTTGCCCGGTAAAATCTCGCGCAGCCACTCGACGAGCGCGGCGGGAAAAGGGGCATAAACCATAAAGTAAGAACGGGCGAAGCCAAAAACGATGCTGGCTTCAGGTGAACTGGTCAGGCAGGTATCCACCATTAAGCGGCCATCATCTGTGCGGTGGATCGGCAGCAAAAATGGAATTATTCTCCCCTGCAGTACCAGTTTGCCAACCAGCCAGGCGGCTTTATTGCGATAAAACAGCTCGTTGGCGACTTCGAGCGTGGCCGTACGCAATGCTTCTGCGCCGAACGTTTCATGGAGATGGGCAAGAATAAAACCAACGTCCCGCGCAATATCCTGCCAGGGAAGACGCAGCGGGAGATCGGAGAGCAAGGTGGTGAGCAATGTCGTCCAGCCCTGCTCCGGGAAAAAGGTTTTAGCCAGCGGACGAGGCAGCGGCCGGAGCTGTTTGCCAGCCTGCGAGCTAAAGATAAAAAGCCGCTCGGGAGTAAGCGAGCGGTGATCGAAGAGCCGACAATAGACGGAATTAAAAAAGCTTTCGGCAATTTCAAAACGCGGATAATCCGGCAAAAGCCTGGTGTACTGCTCTTTCACGCGCAGCAAAAAGGCCGCATCGGTATTCTGGCCGCCGGTAATACAGCGAAGCTGCTCTACGACGAGCCCTACGTGATGATCGTAAAGATTGATACGGCTTTTCATCGCCTGCTGAACGGCGTGCCAGTCGGCCTGTTCAAAGCGCTGCTGCGCACCCGCGGTGACCTCAAGAAATCGACCGTATTGCGCATCGAACCCTTGCAGGATGGTGTGGGCAATTAACAGCTCCAGCCTGTGTGACATTTATTTCTCCCCTCACCCCGGCCCTCTCCCAAAGGAGAGGGGGAAAATAAAGTTTGTTCAGAACTGTTCTTCTTCGGTAGAACCAGTCAACGCGGTTACGGAAGAGGCGCCGCCCTGAATGATGGTAGTGACGCGGTCGAAGTAGCCGGTACCCACTTCCTGCTGATGAGAGACGAAGGTATAACCTTCGGAAGCCGCAGCAAACTCAGGCTGCTGTACCTTCTCAACATAGTGGCGCATCCCCTCGCCCTGTGCATAAGAGTGCGCCAGGTCGAACATGTTGAACCACATACTGTGGATCCCCGCCAGGGTGATGAACTGGTACTTGTAGCCCATGTCCGACAGTTCTTGCTGGAAGGAAGCGATGGTTTTGTCATCGAGATTTTTCTTCCAGTTGAACGATGGCGAACAGTTGTAGGCCAGCAGCTTGCCAGGGAAGCGAGCGTGGATCGCTTCGGCAAAGCGACGGGCCTGGTCCAGATCGGGTTTAGAGGTTTCACACCAGACCAGGTCGGCATAAGGGGCATAGGCCAGGCCACGGCTGATAGCCTGCTCAATGCCAGCCCGAGTGCGATAGAAACCTTCCTGCGTACGTTCGCCGGTGACGAACTCGCGGTCATATTCGTCGCAGTCGGAGGTGATCAGATCTGCCGCATCGGCATCGGTACGGGCAATCAGCAGCGTAGGAACGCCCATCACGTCCGCCGCCAGACGAGCGGCGATTAATTTCTGGATAGCCTCCTGGGTCGGGACCAATACTTTGCCGCCCATATGACCGCACTTTTTCACCGAGGCAAGCTGGTCTTCAAAGTGTACCGCCGCTGCACCGGCCTGAATCATCGACTTCATCAGCTCGAAGGCGTTTAGCACGCCGCCAAAGCCTGCCTCAGCGTCGGCAACGATCGGCAGGAAGTAGTCAACGTGGCGCGGGTCGCCCGGCTCAATATTCGACGCCCACTGGATCTGATCCGCGCGCTGGAAGCTGTTGTTGATCCTGTCGACTACCGCAGGAACGGAGTTAGCCGGGTAGAGCGACTGATCCGGATACATGCTGGAGGCCAGGTTAGCATCCGCCGCCACCTGCCAGCCGGATAAGTAGATAGCTTCGATACCCGCTTTAGCCTGCTGCAAAGCCTGACCACCGGTTAACGCCCCCAGACTGTTTACGTAGCCTTTTTTCGACTCGCCGTGCAGCAGACGCCAGAGCTTCGCCGCCCCGTGCTGCGCCAGCGTGCATTCCGGGTTCAGCGAACCGCGCAGTTTCACCACGTCTTCTGCGCTATAGGTACGCTCAATGCCTTCCCAACGCGGTTGTGTCCATTCTTGTTGTACTTGTTGAATCTGTTGGCTACGAGAGGTTTTCATTGCAGATGCTCCATTTTTATAGGGTTAGGTTCAGGCAAGCAGGCGGTAGCCCGGCAGCGTCAGGAAGTCGATTAACTCTTCTGAGGTGGTAATTTGTTCCATCAGCCGTGCGGCTTCATCGAAGCGCCCCTGGCTATAACGCTGGTCCCCCAGCTCGGCCTGAATCACCAACATCTCTTCGGCAAGCATCTGGCGAAACAGCGATTTAGTGACGGTCTGGCCGTTGCTCAGCGTCTTCTGGTGATGGATCCATTGCCAGATGGAAGTACGGGAAATTTCAGCGGTCGCGGCATCCTCCATCAGCCCATAGATAGGCACGCAGCCGTTGCCGGAGATCCACGCCTCGATGTACTGCACTGCAACGCGGATGTTGGCTCGCATGCCTTCTTCGGTACGCTCCCCAGGGCAAGGCTCAAGCAGCTGGGCCGCGGTAATGGGAACATCTTCGCTGCGGCTAATATCCAGCTGGTTGTGACGCTCACCTAGCGCTTTGCCAAAGACCTCGACAACCGTGTCCGCAAGGCCCGGATGCGCAATCCAGGTGCCGTCGTGGCCGTTGTTGGCCTCCATCTCTTTGTCCGCTTTGACTTTGTTCAGCACCCATTCATTACGCGCGCTGTCTTTGCTCGGGATAAAGGCCGCCATGCCGCCCATCGCAAACGCACCGCGACGATGGCAGGTTTTGATCAGCAGGCGCGAGTAAGCATTCAGGAACGGTTTGTCCATCGTCACGGACTGTCTGTCCGGCAGGACGCGATCCGGATGGTTTTTCAGGGTTTTTATGTAGCTGAAGATGTAGTCCCAGCGCCCACAGTTCAGGCCGACAATGTGATCTTTCAGCGCGTGCAGGATCTCGTCCATCTGGAAGACCGCCGGTAACGTTTCGATCAGCAAAGTGGCCTTGATGGTGCCCCGCGGCAGATCGAAGCGATCTTCCGTAAAGCTGAATACTTCGCTCCACCAGGCGGCTTCCTGCCACGACTGCGTTTTCGGCAGGTAGAAGTAAGGGCCGCTGCCTTTGGCCAACAAGGCATCAACGTTGTGGAAGAAATAGAGCCCGAAGTCGAACAGGCTGCCCGGAATGGCTTCCCCACGCCAGGTCACGTGTTTTTCAGGCAGGTGCAGGCCGCGTACGCGGCAAACCAGTACCGCCGGGTCGGGCTTTAGCTGATAAATTTTTCCCGCTTCGTTGGTCCAGCTGATGGTGCCATTAACCGCATCGCGCAGGTTGATCTGGCCATCGATAACCTTGCTCCAGCTCGGTGCCAGGGAATCCTCAAAGTCGGCCATAAATACTTTTACGTTAGCATTCAGGGCATTGATAACCATTTTGCGTTCAACCGGCCCGGTAATTTCAACCCGCCGGTCGAGAAGATCCTGTGGAATGCCGCGAATTTGCCAGTCACTCTTTCGAATGGAATCGGTTTCCGAATTAAAATCAGGCAGCTTTCCTGCATCAATAGCCTGCTGCTCCGCAATACGAGCCGCCAGCAGCTTATTGCGCTGTGGGGTAAAGCGGGCTACCAGGTCGCTGAGGAAATCAACGGCTTCAGGGGTGAGAATCTGTCTCTCCTGGTCACCAAACGGCTGGCTAAAGGCCAGCTCTTCACTAACTGTCTGTTGTGTCATTCGGTTACTCCTTCGTCTTATCCCGTCGAGACGGCCAAAAGTGAATCGCGCACGGCTGTGCAGTTTTCATGCAACAGAATTAAGACTACTTGATGAATTTTTAAAATCAAAAACAATTTCCATTTTTGAATTTAAATTCATTTATCACATTGATATTTATAAGATTAAAGTTTAAACAAGGAGGGAAGTGGTTTTCAGAATATAAAAAAGGCGCCGGAGGCGCCTGTGGTGGGAAGCTGAAACGCTTAATCCAGCGTAGGGTTCATGCGGCGGAGATCGAATGGCGTGATCTGGTAGACGTAATAGTTCAGCCAGTTGGTGAACAGTAAATTGCCATGGCTACGCCAGGTGGCACGAGGTTTTTTCGCCGGATCGTCCCCAGGGAAGTAGTTATAGGGCACATCAGGCTCGAGTCCCGCATCAACATCGCGGAAATACTCTCCGGACAGCGTTAAAGGATCGTATTCCGGATGGCCCGTCACGAATGCGATGCGCTTATCCCTGCTGCCAAACAGATAGGCATCGCCCTGTTCGGTTTCGGCAAAAATCTCCAGATCCGTATAATCGCGGATCAGCTGGGCGGGGAAGTCGGCATAGCGAGAGTGCGGCGCAAGAAATGAATCGTCAAAGCCGCGCGTCAGCAAAGCATGAGGCTGGGTGACATGGTGCTCATAGACGCCAGAGAGTTTTTCATCCCGAGTTTGCTTCGGAATGCCATACAAAATATTCAGCGCGGCCTGCACGGCCCAGCAGACAAACAGCGTAGAGGTGACATGATCTTTGGCCCACTCCAGGACCTGCTGGATCTGTGGCCAGTAAGCGACGTCGTTAAATTCGACCAGGCCAAGCGGCGCGCCGGTCACAATCAGGCCATCATAGTTATCGTGCTGGATATCTTCAAAATTGCAGTAAAAGTTATTGAGATGTTCGCTGGGCGTGTTGCGAGATTCACGGCTATCAATGCGCAGCAGCTGGATGTCCACCTGCAGCGGAGAGTTGGAGAGCAGCCGCAGGAACTGGTTTTCCGTCTCAATTTTCTTCGGCATCAGATTCAGGATCAGTACCTTTAGCGGACGTATTTCCTGATTACTGGCGCGCGATGAAGTCATCACAAAGACGTTTTCCTCACGCAGGAAATTGACGGCTGGTAGCTCGTCCTGCACCCGAATCGGCATAACCTTATATCCTCAAAGCATACGTTTAAACGTTTAGACATCCAGACACCTGACAATACCGAGTTTGGCAATCAATGTCGAGTCAGAAGCGAAAAGGTGAAAATGTTTCATTTAGCGGAGATGGCTAAGATCAGGGCTTTACGCTGCAATGAGGGCCGAAATGCAGTGAATAAGTCTATCCGCCGTGACGTCAGAATTAGAAGGGCATAGAAAGCAAAAAACCCCAGCCTTCCGGTCGGGGTTAGTGCTAATTTGATGCCAGGCAGTTGTATGCCGGGCTGTCCTGCCCGTCACCCTGCGGGCAGCCTCCGGCTGTGCAAATCCGTTCCCGACGGATTTGTCCCACTCAGGAGAGTGCTCACCGACAAACAACAGATAAAACAAAAGGCCCAGTCTTTCGACTGAGCCTTTCGTTTTATTTGATGCCTGGCAGTTCCCTACTCTCGCATGGGGAGACCCCACACTACCATCGGCGCTACGGCGTTTCACTTCTGAGTTCGGCATGGGGTCAGGTGGGACCACCGCGCTACGGCC
>Ga0209281_1000224_pt1 | contig 120450 bp, 110 predicted proteins | sample MedtruBG_FD_187514 | JGI IMG/M metagenome (GOLD analysis project Ga0209281, IMG submission 187514) | Root nodule microbial communities of legume samples collected from California, USA - Medicago truncatula BG (SPAdes) (version 2) | ecosystem: Host-associated > Plants > Roots > Nodule | place...
GCGTTTATTTTCGCTTTCGTCTGACTGACTACCGGGTTGTTAAGCCGCTTTCGAAGCCGCTTTGCCGTGTCAGTGGAGGCGCATTATAGGGAGTTCTCAGAGCCTGACAACCCCTAATTTGAAAAAAACTTTCAAGCGCCGTTTTTTTACTCAAAATGCCGCTAAAGTGCCAGTTTTTCGAGCTTTTCGAACCCGTAACGTTGTAAAACGGGCATTAATTGCGCGGTTTCAGGCGTGAACGCCATACAATAGGCAATATTCTGATCTGCAGAAGCCGCATCCGGCGCTTCATGTTCAAGCAACCAAACGGTACGTCTTGCAATGGCGGCTCCGGAATCAATCAGTCTTGTCCCTTCCGGCAACACTTCCAACAGCTCTTCCTGTAATAGAGGGAAGTGCGTGCAGCCTAATACAACGGTATCCGGTGGCTCCGACATACGTAACCACGGACGCAGGATTTTACGCAGCTCATCCAGCGGGACTGGCTCACCATGAAGCTTCGCCTCAGCGAGCTCCACCAGCTCGGCCGAACCCAGCATCTCAATTTTGCATTCGGTAGCAAACCGGGAGATAAGCTCGTGAGTATAAGGCCGCTTTACCGTGCCGCGAGTTGCAAGCAGGCCCACTACACCATTTGTCGTCAAACGTGCTGCCGGTTTAATGGCTGGCACAACGCCAACAACAGGGAAGTCGAACTTTTCACGTAAAGCCGGGAGAGAAACGGTGCTTGCAGTATTACAGGCGATAACGGCGAGGGCCAAAGGATAATGCTGCTGGACAGCAGTCACTATTGAAACCACCCGGTCGACGATAAACTCTTCGCTCTTTTCGCCGTAAGGAAACGCCACGTTGTCGAAGGCGTAGATGAAATGAAGATCCGGCAGAAGCTGCCGAATCTCATTGTAGACAGACAACCCACCGACGCCGGAGTCAAAAACCAGCACGGTAGGATGTGCATCAGAAGGTGTAGCTGCCAGACAAGTAGTATTCCCGTCCTGCAGTATGGTAGCCATAAACCGTCTCGTAATCTTTATCGAACAGGTTAGCTATTCTACCACGAACGGTCAGCTGTGACGTGACTGGATACGACAACGCGACATCCCACAGGCTAACACCACCCATTTTGACGGTTTTATTGGTATTGAAATCGGTGTCGTAGCGCGAGCCCAGGTAATGGTAGGTTACGCTCCAGTCAAGATCGTAAAGTGCCCAGTCAAGCTGATACTTCACCTGCTGTTTGGCTCGACGCGCCAGCGGTGCATCGGTCAGTCCATTACGGGCATCAACATAATCATAGCTAACGCTGTGCTGCACAGGCCCGGTATCGAAGGAAGCTGTACCTTCAATACCTTTAATATTGGCCTTGCCGACGTTGTAATAGCTCAGCGTTTTATTGTTAAAGTCGATCAGGTTATCAACAAGGTTGCGATAGCCAGAAACACGCCAGTTTACGCCCGACGTTAATCCTTCAAATGCCCCTTCCCACTGACGGCTTTCTTCAGGGTTCAGGTTTCTGTTGCCGTAGAAGCCAAACAGCTGCCCCTGATTTGGTGCCTTAAAGGCCGTACCGTAGGAAGCAATGAAGCGATATCCCTCAACGAATTCCCATGCGGCGCTGCTCTGCCAGGTTCCGTGATTACCGAACTCTGAGTGAGAGTCGTTACGTGCAGCACCTTCAAAGGTGAAATCACCCAACTTTTGTAGCGCAGTCAGATAGACGCCGGTATTACGCTGATCGTAAGCGTCAGTAAGATAGTTAGTGCCCGGTTCAGTGCTTTGCTTCTGCCAGTCAACGCCCGCGCCGATATTCCCTGCGCCTACATCAACGGAGTTGGTCCACTGCAGGTTGTACTGCTTAATTTCATCGAGGGTCGCGCTGGAGTCATAGCGGCCAAGGCGCGGGTCGAAGTTGTAATCTTTGCTGTGGCCGTAGCTGGAGATCAGCTGCGAATGGAAGATATCGTTGTTAAAACGCAGCCCTGTATCCCAGGTCTGGCTATAGAGCTGACGGGTGTCCACCAGCTGGTTTGGCGTAAAGCTGCTGTAGAAGCCATCATAGGCCGTGCGGTTATCGTAACCGTAGCCGCGAACAAAGCCGCTCCATTGCTCAGAGAAATTGTGTTCCAGCGCGCCATAAAGGGATTTACTCATAAATCCGTCGCGATCGGGCTGACGCAGGCCTCCAGTATTGCCATCGGCCACAACGTCGAAGCCTTTGGTGTACTCATAGTTACCTGCCAGGGTCACGCGGGTGTTATCCCCCAGCTTTTGCTGCGTGCTGGCGTCATAGTTCTGGTAACCATTGGAGCCCATTCCGGCCGTCAGCGTTGTGCCGTCTTTATCACGAGTAGTGATAATGTTGATGACCCCGCCAATAGCATCAGAACCATAGACCGCAGAACGAGGCCCGCGGATGTACTCTACGCGCTGAACAAGAGAAACTGGAATCTGGCTGAGGTCGGAAGAACCGGTCACGCCGGCCTGATTCAGGCGGATACCGTCAATCAGCACCAGCACATGGCTGGAATTAGTCCCGCGAATGAACACTGAGGAGAGCTGGCCAAGCCCACCGTTTTGCGCAATATCCACCCCCGGCAGACGGCGCATTACGTCGGTCAGCGATTTTGACTGCCAGCGATCGATATCTTCACGCGTAACCACCGAGTTCGGCGCCAGTACGGTATTCACCGGCTGCTGGAAACGGTTCGCCGTGACCACCAGAGTATTGTCGGTATTGCTGTCCTGCGCCCAAACTGAAAAAGCCGTTGCGGACAGAGCCGTCAACAGCGAAACCTTCTTTATCATCATTTATATAAGCATCCGCTTTCGAATAGGATGCCGCAGATATGGCAAATAGCACGCGATAGCCATATCACTTGCGACGTCATTCCGGCAGGTCTTCGGGCTTGGGGGCTTAATTGAGATGAGGACTTCCCGCTTATATATAGAAAGCAGTGTCTGCTTAATGCGTTCATCTCGCCGATCCTTACCGCTGCGCGTCAGCCCCAGAATTACACTGGGTTCCCTTTTAACTCTCAGGAGGCCGGAAAAGCCATGCTACCGTTAGGCTTATATAGATGTCCAGACTTCCAGCAGAACTTCTTATAGCAATCGGGCTGGACATCGTGAGTTGAATCCCTACAATCGCCGCGTAGTTTGTATTCATTGACCGACTGGATGGCTAGCCATGACCCCTGAACACCTCCCGACAGATCAGTACGACGCGCAGCTGGCGGAAAAAGTCACTCGCCTGCAAGGCATGATGGCGCCCTTTGCCGCACCGGCCCCGGAGGTATTCCGCTCACCGGTCAGTCACTACCGTATGCGAGCCGAGTTCCGTATCTGGCATGAAGGTGACGATCTCTATCACATCATGTTCGATCAACAGACCAAAAGCCGCATCCGCGTCAACAGCTTCCCGGCGGCAAGCGAGCTGATTAACGCCCTGATGCCAGCCATGCTGGACGGCGTTCGAGATATTCCAGCGCTGCGCCACAAGCTGTTCCAGATTGACTACCTGACCACCCTGAGCAATCAGGCCGTGGTCTCTTTGCTCTACCACCGCAAGCTGGATGATGAGTGGCAGCGGCACGCCGAAGCGCTGCGCGACAGCCTGCGTGCACGTGGTTTTGACGTGCACTTAATTGGGCGCGCCACCAAAACCAAAATTGAGCTGGACCAGGATTTCATCGACGAGCGTCTGCCGGTAGCCGGCAAAGAGATGATTTACCGCCAGGTTGAGAACAGCTTCACCCAGCCAAACGCCGCCATGAATATTCAGATGCTGGAGTGGGCGTTGAACGCGACGGAAAACTCAAGCGGCGATCTGCTGGAGCTGTACTGCGGGAACGGTAACTTCTCGCTGGCGCTGGCCCGTAATTTTGACCGCGTGCTGGCAACCGAAATTGCGAAACCCTCTGTTGCGGCGGCACAGTACAACATCACGGCCAACAACATTGATAACGTGCAAATCATCCGCATGGCGGCAGAAGAGTTTACCCAGGCGATGAACGGCGTCAGGGAGTTTAACCGCCTGCAGGGGATCGATCTTAAGAGCTATCAGTGCGAGACCATTTTTGTCGATCCACCACGCAGCGGCCTGGATGCTGACACGGTAAAAATGGTGCAGGCCTACCCGCACATCCTTTATATCTCCTGCAACCCACAAACGCTGTGCGAGAATCTGGAGACCTTGTCTCAGACCCACAACATCGCCCGGCTCGCGCTGTTCGACCAGTTCCCGTATACGCACCATATGGAATGTGGCGTACTGCTCACACGCAAATAAGAAAAGGACGCCGAGGCGTCCTTTTTTGTTTTCGTCTGGCTTACTCGGCCGCTTCTGACTTACGGGAACGAACCTTAAATACAATCCAAAACAGCACCATCACCGACAGAATCGAAGGCACAAAGTTAGAGCCAATCACCGGGTACTCAACGCGAACTACAGAGCTATAAAGCAGCACGCCTAAGACAAAGCACGCGGCGGCAAGGCTCGGTAACCCAACGGGCATAGTTCGGTTCTGGTAACGCTGATGCAGGCAGTAAACCGTCAGCACCAGGGCAATAACAGGGAAAATCGAGAACGGGACCACCGAGCTAAACAGCGCGGCAAAAGATCCGTTGATCGACAGACCAGCGATAAACGCCAGCGCTAACGTACCTCTATCTTGTAACTGTTTCATTGCTGCTCGTTCCTTCACTCTTCGGATAAATGAGCAAGCGCCATTTTTTCTTGTTCCCGGCGATACCAGTAGTAGGCCCCTTTCGAGATCATACGTAACTGCAGCACCAGTCGCTCTTCGAGCTGGCGACGTTGTTCGATATCAACGTCCAGCGCTTCGGCACCTGCACTAAAAACAATCGTGACCATCGCTTCCGCCTGCGCTTCCGTGAAGCTGCGAGGCATGCGATTTTCGAGTTCTAAATAGTCGGCAAGTTCCGCAATGAAGTGCTGAATTTCACGGACAACCGCGGCACGAAACGCCGCAGACGTGCCCGATCTCTCGCGCAGCAGCAGGCGGAAGGCATTAGGGTTATTGCCGATAAATTCCATAAAGGTGGAAACCGACGTGCGGATAACGCTGCCGCCCTTCGCGATGCGTTGACGCGCCTGGCGCATTAGCTGACGCAGCATCAGGCCACTTTCATCGACCATGGTAAGGCCGAGTTCATCAACATCGCGGAAATGGCGATAAAATGACGTCGGCGCAATGCCGGCTTCGCGGGCAACTTCACGCAGGCTCAGGCTGGCAAAGCTTCTTTCGGCGCTTAGCTGGCTAAATGCGGCTTCGACTAAAGAACGCCTGGTTCTCTCTTTTTGTTGCGCTCTTACACCCATCATATTGCCTGAATCCTTCAAACAGAGCTGGAACTATATCAGAGAATCAAGCTACCGCTTTTATAGTGTATTGTGAATGATTGTTTACGGAACATTGACCTGAACTGGCGGTAAAAAGCACAACAAGAATTGGGGAAATTCCCGGTTGATGTTACCATCGTGTTGCCTTTATGTATAAAAACAGGTAAGCCTTACAATGCCACAAACCTACGATTATGACGCAATAGTGATTGGTTCCGGTCCCGGAGGCGAAGGTGCCGCCATGGGTCTGGTGAAACAAGGAGCCAGGGTAGCGGTGATTGAGCGCTACCATAATGTCGGCGGCGGTTGCACCCACTGGGGCACCATCCCTTCAAAAGCCCTCCGCCACGCAGTCAGCCGCATTATTGAATTCAATCAAAACCCGTTATACAGCGACCACACTCACCTTCTCCGCTCCTCTTTTGCCGACATCCTTAACCACGCCGATAGCGTGATTAACCAGCAAACCCGCATGCGCCAGGGCTTTTACGAGCGTAATCGCTGCGAAATGCTGCAGGGGGACGCGCACTTTGTGGATGAACATACCATCGCGCTGCAGTGCCACGATGGATCGGTCGAAACCTATACCGCCGAGAAGTTTGTCATTGCCTGCGGCTCGCGGCCTTACCGCCCGCCGGAGGTTGATTTTACCCATCCGCGCATCTACGACAGCGACTCTATCCTTAGCCTGCATCACGAACCACGCCATGTGATCATCTATGGTGCCGGGGTGATCGGCTGCGAATACGCTTCGATCTTCCGTGGGATGAACGTCAAAGTCGACCTGATCAACACCCGCGATCGCCTGCTGGCTTTCCTCGATCAGGAAATGTCGGACTCGCTCTCCTATCACTTCTGGAACAGCGGCGTGGTTATCCGCCACAACGAAGAGTTCGAGAAGATTGAAGGCGTGGATGACGGCGTGATCGTTTCCCTGAAATCCGGCAAAAAAGTGAAGGCGGATTGCCTGCTTTACGCCAATGGACGTACCGGGAACACGGATTCGCTGGCGCTGGAGAACATCGGTCTGGAAGCGGACAGCCGTGGGCTTATCAAGGTCAACAGCATGTACCAAACCGCGCTGCCGCATATTTACGCGGTGGGCGACGTTATCGGCTACCCAAGCCTGGCTTCAGCGGCCTATGACCAGGGACGCATCGCCGCTCAGGCGCTGGTAAAAGGCGAGGCGACTGGCCATCTGGTAGAAGATATTCCGACCGGGATTTATACCATCCCTGAAATCAGCTCCGTGGGCAAAACGGAACAACAGCTGACCTCGATGAAAGTGCCTTACGAAGTGGGCCGTGCGCAGTTTAAACACCTCGCGCGGGCGCAAATTGTGGGGATGAACGTCGGGACGCTGAAAATTCTGTTCCACCGTGAGACGAAAGAAATTCTGGGGATCCACTGCTTTGGCGAGCGCGCGGCCGAAATTATTCACATCGGCCAGGCGATTATGGAGCAGAAAGGTGGCGGTAACACCATTGAGTACTTCGTTAACACCACCTTTAACTACCCAACGATGGCGGAAGCCTATCGGGTAGCGGCGCTTAACGGCTTAAATCGCCTGTTTTAGCGCTGAGTCGAAATGGCCAACCATCTGAGTGCGGATGGCCTCTGCCAGCTGCTCATAGCGGCTGCGCAGCGGTGACCCTGGACGATAAACCAGGCCGATGGTACGACGCGGCTCTGGTTTATAACACGGCAGATAAACCACCCCGTCTCGCTGGCGCTCCTTCGGTACGGCAAGGGCTGGCAGTAGCGTAATGCCGCTGCCTGCTGCAACCATGTTGCGCAGCGTTTCTAAGCTTGTTGCCCGGAAATGGGTATCTTCATCAGCGCCTGCTTCAAAGCAGAAGCCCATTGCCTGGTCGCGCAGGCAGTGCCCGTCTTCCAGCATCAGCAGCTTTTCACCGGCCAGATCGGACATCGGCACGCGGTCGCGGTTCGCCCATGGATGATCCTTATAAACCGCCAGCACCATTGGCTCATCAAACAACGGCACTTCGATAAACGCTTCGCTTTCTTTCACCAGCGCCAGAATGGCACAGTCCAGCTTACCGCTATCAAGCTGCGCCAGCAGCTGATGGGTTTGGGCTTCGTGCAGATACATTTCCAGCTTAGGGAAGGTTTGATGCAGCATCGGAATAATTTGCGGCAGCAGATAAGGTCCCACGGTTGGGATCAGGCCGATGTGTAGTGGGCCGGACATGGCTTCGCCCTGCTGGCTTGCCATCTCTTTCAGCACTTTGACTTCACGCAGCACCGTTCTGGCCTGATCTACCAGCAGCAAACCTGCCTGGGTGAACAGCACTTTACGGCTGGTACGCTCCAGCAGCATGACGCCAAGTTCATCTTCCAGCTTGCGAATCTGGCCGCTCAGCGTCGGCTGGCTAACGTGACAGGCATCCGCTGCCCGACGAAAATGGCGGTGCTCGGCCAGCGCCACCAGGTATTCAAGATCTCGAATATTCATTCTCTATCCTCCTGTGCCACGATAGTTCATGGCGATAGATAGCATAGCAACGAACGATTATCCCTATCAAGCAATGTTGGTGAATAATAGCCCGCAACAGCAAGGCGCTTCGCTCTTACTTACCCGAGAACGAAGCGCGGCTGCAGAGACTCTCTGTTCTCTGAACCTGACGAATTATTAAAGCCAACGTGAACTTTTAGCGGACAGTATGTCCGCTTTTTTTTGTTCAAATTTCGAGGGGATTAGACCAGGCGCTGTTTGGCGTCAGCGATAGCCAGAGCAACCTGCTTCGGAGAAACGCCGCCTTTCGCGGCGCGTTTGTCGAGACAGGATTGCAGCGACAGGATCGGATAAACGTCTTCGCCAATGACCGCACTGAATTTCTGCAGATCGGCCAGGGCTAAGGCTTCCAGGGCTTTACCTTGTTGGATCGCTTCAACGACGGCCTCACCGACAATGTGGTGGGCTTCACGGAACGGTACGCCTTTGGCGACCAGGTAATCCGCCAGTTCGGTGGCATTGGCATAGCCCTGCTCGGCAGCTTCCTGGCAACGCGGACGTTTAACCTGAATGCCGTCCAGCACCAGCACCGACATATGCAGGCAGTCGAGCCAGGTATCGAGCGCGTCGAATAACCCTTCTTTGTCTTCCTGCATATCTTTGTTATACGCCAGCGGCAGGCCTTTCAGGGTCATCATCATGCCTGTCAGCGCGCCCTGCACGCGGCCACACTTGCCGCGGATCAGCTCCAGCGCATCCGGGTTTTTCTTCTGCGGCATCAGCGAAGAACCGGAAGTCACGCGATCGGACAGCTCAACAAAACCGGCTTCTCCGGTATTGAAGAAGATCAGGTCTTCTGCAAAACGGGACAGATGAACCATGCCGATAGAAGCGTTGGACAGCAGTTCCAGCACGTGGTCGCGGTCAGATACGCTGTCGAGACTGTTGCGGGTCGCAGAAGCAAAACCTAACCAGCCAGCCAGCTGCTCACGGTCAATCTCATAGGCCGTCCCTGCCAGCGCGCCGCTGCCCAGCGGGCTAACGTCGAGGCGCTGCAAGGTGCTTTGTAAACGACTTTCGTCACGCGCCAGCATCTCAACGTAGGCCAGGCACCAGTGAGCAAAAGTCACCGGCTGCGCACGCTGTAGGTGCGTATAGCCCGGCATCACGGCATCCTGGTTCGCTTCGGCGGTTTCAATCAGCGCCTGCTGAACCTGGCGAGTGGCCGCCAGCAGTTCGCTAACCTGCATTTTGCACCACAGTTTCAGGTCGGTAGCGACCTGGTCGTTGCGGCTACGGCCGGTATGGAGTTTTTTACCCAGCGTACCGACTTTATCGATAAGCTTGCCTTCCACCCAGCTGTGAATATCTTCCGCGTCGCTTTCCAGAATCGCCTGCGGATTGGCCTGTACTTCTTCCAGCAAAACTTTCAGAGCCTGCTCGAGCTGCTGTTGCTCAGCTTCAGTCAGCACGCCCACGGTGACCAGCGCTTTGGACCAGGCGACGGAACCTACGATGTCTTGCTCAGCTAAGCGATAGTCAAAGCGCAAAGAGTCATTGAATTGCTTAAACCGCCGATCGGCTGCCTGAGTAAAACGCCCACCCCAAAGTGCCATAGTCATGCTCCATTCATCATATTGATATTCGTTTGCCCCTCACCCACTCCCTGTCCAGGGAAAGAGTGAGGGTAAAAATTACTTCTTAAGTTCGTTCAGCGCACGGATACGAGAAGAGAGCGAGAACAGACGGATAAAGCCGCCGGCATGGCTGTGATCGTAAACTTCATCTTCGCCAAAGGTCGCAAATTCTTCGCTATACAGGCTGTTCGGTGATTTTTTCTGAATCGCCGTCACCTGGCCTTTATATAGCTGCAGCACAACTTCACCGTTCACTTCTTCCGCCAGCGACTCGGCAGAGGCCTGCAGAGATTTACGCAGCGGTGCAAACCAGCGGCCATCGTACACGACGTAGGACATTTCGAGGCCCAGCTGCTCACGCCATTTGAAGGAATCACGATCCAGCACCAGCTGCTCAACGCCACGCAGCGCGGCCATAATAATCGTGCCCCCTGGGGTTTCATAGCAACCACGGGACTTTATGCCCACCAGACGGTTTTCTACGATATCGATACGGCCAATACCGTGCTTAGAGCCAATCGCATTCAGGGTTTCCAGACACTTGAACGGGCTCATCGCTTCGCCGTTAACGGCAACCACTTTGCCCTGCTTAACGGTAACGGTCACCTGCTCGGCCTGGTCCGGCGCTTCCTGCGGGTCAACGGTCCACACCCAGCAATCTTTGTTCGGGGCATTCCACGGGCTTTCCAGCACGCCGCCTTCGGTGGAAATGTGCCATGCGTTTTCGTCACGGCTGTAGATTTTTTCCAGTGAGGCGGTGGTCGGGATGTCACGCTCTTTCAGGTAGTCGAGCAGCGCTTCACGGGAACGCAGGTTCCACTCACGCCATGGCGCAACAACCTTCAGATGTGGAGCCAGCGCGGCCCAGGTGGATTCGAAACGCACCTGGTCGTTACCTTTACCGGTCGCACCGTGGCACAGCGCATCAGCGCCCACTTTGTTCGCTACATCTACCAGCGCCTTAGCGATCAGCGGACGCGCCATAGAGGTACCGAGCAGGTAGCTGCCTTCATACAGCGCGCCGGTCTGCAGCACAGGGTAAACATAGTCGCTGATAAACTCTTCACGCGCATCCACGACGTAGCACTCAGTAGCCCCGGAGCGCAGCGCTTTCTGCTCAACGCCTTTCAGATCTTCACGATCCTGGCCGATATCCACCACGCAGGCGACCACTTCGCAGCCGCCGTAGTTCTCTTTCAGCCATGGAATGATGGCAGAAGTGTCGAGGCCGCCAGAGTATGCGAGAACGATTTTTTTGATGCCGTGATTTTGCATTGTCTTGTCCTTGTTAAAACTATTCTTTGTCTATGCCAGAATCCGGGTGCCAATAGCCACGCCGTTGAATAAAGAGGGTAGCTGATCCGCGTGGCGCCATGAGGCGATATCCACCGGGCGTCCCAGAGTACGGGCCGCATCCAGCGCCGCGTTCACTTTCACTATCATGCCGTCGGTAATAATGCCCTGCTGAATCAGCTGCTCGGCTTTGGCCGCCGTCATCTCGGCGATGCGCTGGCCTTTACCGTCCAGGATACCGCTCACGTCTGAGAGCAGAATCAGGTCCGCGCCGAGCGTGGCGGCAAGCGCTGTCGCCGCCTGGTCCGCATTCACGTTCATCAGCTCGCCTTCCGCGGTCACGCCGATGGAGCTAACAATCGGCAGGAAGCCGTTTTCCAGCAGGGTATTAATCAGTTTTGGCGAACCCGGTTTAGCCAGACCCACGTGGCCCAACGCTTCGTCAAGCTGGGTCACCGTGACGCTATCCCCGTCGCCGAGGCTCAGGCCGACGCCGTTAATGCCGTGCTTCTTTGCCCACGCCAGCAGCGTCTTGTTAGCCGTACCCGCCAGCGCACCGGTAATAATGTCAATCTGGTCGGCAGGCGTAACGCGCAGGCCATTTTTCTTTTCCACCGGCAGTGCCAGCTTTTTCATCAGCTCATCCACCAGGCAACCGCCGCCGTGAACAATAACCAGCGGGCGCTGATGGGACTGACGATAGTTCACCAGCGCGGTAAACAGGCGCTCCAGCGCTTCTTCGCTATCCAGCAGTACGCCGCCTAATTTGATAATTAAAGGATTCATCATTTCACCCGACAGACGGTTAAATAAGAGACTGCGTTTCGGCGAAGCCAAAACGAATATTAAGACACTGTACTGCCTGCGCCGCGGCACCTTTCAGCAGGTTATCCTCGGTGGCAACGACAATCAGGTGCTCATCCTGCACGGCAAATCCGATGTCGCAGAACGGCAGGCCAACCACATTTTTGAGCGCCGGCACGCCTTTTTCATACAGGCGAACCAGCGGCTTGTCGCCGTAGGCCTGGCTAAACGTCTCAGCGATTTGCTGCTGCGTTACGCCCGCCTTCAGGCGGCAGGTAATGGTCGCCAGAATGCCGCGCGGGAAATTGCCGAGGTGCGGGGTGAAAATGACCGACGCACCAAGATGGGTAGCAATTTCGGGCTGATGACGATGATTAAACACGCCATAGGGCTGCAGGCTAACTTCGCAGAAGCTGTTGGAAATCGCCGCCTTGCGCCCGGCACCGCTTACGCCACTGGTGGCGTTGATCACCGGCCACTGGCTCAAATCCAGCAGATCGGCGTCGATCAGCGGCTTCAGCGCCAGCTGAGACGCCGTCGGATAACAGCCCGGCACCGCAATTAAATTGCTCTCTTTCAGCTTATCGGCCTGCCACTCTGCCAGGCCATAAACCGCCTTTTCCAGCAGCTCAGGATGCTGATGGGTAAAACCGTAATAACGTTCATAAAACGCCGGATCGTTAACGCGAAACGCACCGGAGAGATCGATAACTACGCAGCCGGCAGCAAGGAACTGCGGGGCCAGGTCGTGGCTAACTTCATGAGCGGTGGCCAGGAATACCACGTCCACGCCTTCGCTAAACTCGCTGATGTCGGACATCGCCTGCAGCGGCAGATCGACAATGCCCTTTAATTGCGGATGCAAATCAGATATCAATTTACCTGCATCTGAACTTTGCGCTGAAACCGTCAAAGCGGTTATGTTCATATCAGGATGGCGATTCAAATAGCTCACAAGCTCTGCGCCTGCATAACCGCTTGCACCCACAATCAGCGTATTCAACATCTGGGTCGTTCACCTTGTCTTTTCGGTCTGCTCAGAGTGCAAGCCTGACGCTTTCACCCACGTCCGTTAGCGTGGTTTTTTATTCACCGGAACGCTTAACTGTTCCTTTACGCTCAACGTTATTGTATTTTTATTCATAATTACTGCATGAATATTGATACTATCCTAACCTAAGGCCTGTCAACAGTGAAGATGAAATTACCCCCTTTTATCGACATCTACCGCGCCCTGATCGCGACACCTTCCATCAGCGCCACCGACAGCGCGCTGGACCAAAGCAATGAGTCTTTAATCAATTTACTCGCAGGTTGGTTCCGCGATCTCGGTTTTAACGTCGAAATTCAGCCCGTTCCGGGCACACGCAATAAATTCAATATGCTGGCAAGCAGCGGCCAGGGCGCTGGCGGCCTGCTGCTGGCGGGGCATACCGATACCGTGCCGTTTGACGATGGCCGCTGGACGCGTGACCCGTTTACCCTGACCGAGCACGACAACAAGCTTTACGGCCTGGGCACCGCAGATATGAAAGGTTTCTTCGCGTTTATTTTGGATGCGCTGCGCGACGTGGATGTGACAACCCTGAAAAAGCCGCTCTACGTCCTGGCGACGGCCGACGAAGAGACCACCATGGCGGGGGCCCGCTATTTCTCTGAAACAACGGCTCTGCGCCCGGACTGCGCCATCATCGGTGAACCGACGTCTTTACAGCCGGTACGCGCGCACAAGGGCCACTTGTCGAATGCCATCCGCATTCTCGGGCAGTCCGGCCACTCGAGCGATCCGGCGCGGGGCGTGAATGCGATTGAGCTGATGCATGACGCGATTGGCCATATCCTCACGCTACGAAACACACTGAAGGACCGCTACCACCACGACGCTTTCACCGTGCCGTATCCGACCCTTAACCTGGGCCATATCAACGGCGGCGACGCGGCAAACCGCATTTGTGCGTGTTGCGAACTTCACATGGACATTCGCCCGTTGCCGGGCATGACATTAAACGATCTGAACGGTTTACTGACCGAAGCATTAGAGCCGGTGAGCCAGCGCTGGCCCGGCCGTGTGACAATTTCGGAACTGCATCCGCCGATTCCAGGCTACGAATGCCCACCGGACCACCAGCTCGTCCAGGTCGTCGAGAAGCTGCTGGGTGCACAAACGGAAGTGGTGAACTACTGCACCGAAGCACCGTTTATCCAGACCGTATGCCCTACGCTGGTCCTTGGCCCTGGCTCCATCAACCAGGCACACCAGCCGGATGAATACATTGATACACGCTTTATTAAGCCGACCCGGGAATTAATTACTCAGGTGGTGCATCATTTTTGCTGGCATTAATAAATCGCGGTGAAAGGGGGTTTTACCCCCTTTTTAATCTGGATTTATCGCTATTCTTATAAGAAACGCTTATGAGCGAAGTTGGTAATTAAATTTCATAAATTCGCGTCATTTCTTCGTTTGCTGAAACGATTTCGTAGCAATTGACGAATGGTTAACGACGTGGCTTTATAAAAGGCGGTGTTGAACCTTCACGGGTGAAATTAAGTTACATAATAGATTGGGCTGGAGTCATATGAACGAACGCTATTCTGCTTTGCGAAGTAATGTCAGCATGCTCGGAAAACTGCTCGGAGATACCATCAAAGATGCGCTGGGGGAGAACATTCTTGACCGCGTAGAAACGATCCGTAAGTTATCCAAGTCCTCCCGCGCCGGTAATGAAGCCCATCGTCAGGAGCTGCTGAGCACGCTGCAGAACCTCTCAAATGATGAACTGCTCCCCGTCGCCCGTGCTTTTAGCCAGTTCCTTAATCTTGCCAACACCGCAGAGCAGTACCACAGCATCTCCGCGACGGGCGAAGCGGTCAGTAACCCGGAAGTTATCGCCAAAACGCTGCAAAAATTAAAAAATCAGCCAGACATCAGCGAAGCCGCAATTCGTGAAGCCGTTGAGTCCCTCTCTCTGGAGCTGGTGCTTACCGCTCACCCTACGGAAATCACCCGCCGTACCCTGATTCACAAATTGGTCGAAGTGAACAGCTGCCTGAAGCAACTCGACCACAGCGATCTCGCCGACTACGAGCGTAACCAGATAATGCGCCGCCTGCGCCAGCTTGTTGCTCAGGCCTGGCATACCGACGAAATCCGTAAACATCGCCCTTCTCCGGTCGACGAAGCCAAATGGGGCTTTGCGGTGGTGGAAAACAGCCTCTGGGAAGGCGTACCAAACTACCTGCGCGAGCTTAACGAGCAGCTCGAAGAGAACCTGAACTACAAGCTACCGGTGGACTTCGTACCGGTACGTTTCACCTCCTGGATGGGCGGTGACCGCGACGGTAACCCGAACGTCACCTCCGAAATCACCCGTCACGTCCTGCTGCTTAGCCGCTGGAAAGCCACTGACCTGTTCCTGCGCGATATTGCGGTGCTGGTTTCAGAGCTGTCGATGGTGGAATGTACGGCGGAGCTGAGCGAGCTGGCAGGACCGGATGCGGGCCAGGAACCTTATCGTCACATCATGAAAGGGCTGCGCCAGCAGCTGCTTGCCACTCAGGCATGGCTTGAAGCCCGTCTGAAAGGTCAGCGCCTGCCCAAACCTGAAGGTCTGCTCATTCAAAACGAGCAGCTCTGGGACCCGCTCTATGCCTGTTATCAATCGCTGCAGGCCTGCGGGATGGGGATTATCGCCAACGGACAGCTGTTGGATACCCTGCGCCGCGTGAAATGCTTCGGCGTGCCGTTGGTACGCATTGATATCCGCCAGGAAAGTACTCGCCACAGCGAAGCGTTGGGCGAAATGACTCGCTATATTGGCATCGGTGATTACGAAAGCTGGTCAGAGGCCGACAAACAAGCCTTCCTGATCCGCGAACTGAATTCCAAGCGCCCTCTGCTGCCCCGCCAGTGGGAACCAAGCGCGGATACCCGCGAAGTGCTGGAAACCTGTAAAGTGGTCGCCGAAGCCCCGCGTGGTTCTATCGCGGCCTACGTTATTTCGATGGCCAAAACGCCTTCCGACGTGCTGGCCGTTCACCTGCTTCTTAAAGAAGCCGGTTGTACTTTCGCCCTGCCGGTTGCGCCGCTGTTTGAAACCCTCGACGACCTGAATAACGCCGACGACGTAATGACCCAGTTGCTGAACATTGACTGGTACCGCGGCTTTATCCAGGGCAAGCAAATGGTCATGATTGGCTATTCTGACTCGGCGAAAGATGCGGGCGTAATGGCTGCATCCTGGGCGCAATACGAAGCGCAAGATGCCCTGATCAAAACCTGCGAGAAGGCCGGGATTGCCCTGACGCTGTTCCACGGTCGCGGTGGCTCTATCGGTCGTGGCGGTGCACCTGCTCACGCGGCCCTGCTTTCACAGCCACCGGGAAGCCTGAAGGGCGGCCTGCGTGTGACTGAGCAAGGCGAGATGATCCGCTTCAAATACGGCCTGCCGGAAATCACCATCAGCAGCCTGTCGCTCTACACCAGCGCCATTCTTGAAGCTAACCTGCTGCCGCCGCCGGAGCCGAAGAAAGAGTGGATCCAGATTATGAATTCACTTTCGGCCACCTCATGCGAGATGTATCGCGGCTATATTCGGGAAAACGAAGACTTCGTGCCGTATTTCCGTTCCGCAACGCCGGAGCTGGAATTGGGCAAACTTCCATTGGGCTCTCGCCCGGCAAAACGCCGTCCAAACGGCGGCGTAGAATCTCTGCGCGCCATTCCGTGGATCTTCGCCTGGACCCAGAACCGCCTGATGCTGCCTGCCTGGCTGGGAGCCGGTGCTGCATTACAAAAAGTGGTGGAGGAAGGGAAACAAAGCGAACTGGAAACAATGTGCCGCGACTGGCCGTTCTTCTCCACTCGCCTCGGTATGCTGGAGATGGTATTTGCGAAAGCAGACCTGTGGCTGGCGGAATACTACGATCAGCGCCTGGTGAAGCCCGAGTTGTGGAAGCTGGGTAAACAACTTCGTGACCAGCTCGAAGCCGACATCAAGGTCGTGCTGGACATCGCCAATGACTCGCACCTGATGGAAGATTTACCGTGGATTGCCGAGTCTATCACCCTACGTAATATCTACACCGACCCGCTGAACGTCCTGCAGGCCGAGCTGCTACACCGCTCACGTCAGTCGGAAGAGAAAGGCGAAGAACCTGATGCCCGTGTAGAACAAGCCCTGATGGTCACCATCGCCGGCGTTGCCGCCGGGATGCGTAATACCGGTTAATTCTTTATTAACTACCTCTAAACCCCGCTTCGGCGGGGTTTTTCATTGCAGGCTAATTAAAAGGCTCATCATTATTGCAATTTGCCTTAACTATTTATTCTTCTTAAATAAAAAGACAATAAACATGCAAAAGTAGAGCCACCGTAAATCGTTGTGGAACAAGCTCCAAATTCCGCTGTCATTATCCAGACACATTTCCTATATTGTGCGCAAAAGTCACTCGTTTACGGGTGGCTTTTTTCGTCAATAAAAGCCACCGTAGCGTCCATAACTAAGGCTTACTTAAGGTTTTCTCATTACGGTTAATGATAATTTTTTAGCACAGGCAAGAGAATGCACTTCACATCGAACCCGCCTGAACGCAAGTTCAGCATTAAAGCCCTTGGATGGGTTTTACTTTATTTTTGGTATTTTTCATCGGTTCTGCAGATTGCCATATTATCAACAGGATACAGCGGTACAACGGGGCTGCGTGATTCCCTGCTGTTCAGCTCCCTGTGGTTTATTCCCGTCTTTCTGTTCCCACAGCGTACGCGCATTATCGCCGCCGCTATCGGCGTCGTTCTGTGGGCAGCTTCGATTGCGGCTCTCGGCTATTACGTTGTTTACGGACAGGAGTTCTCACAAAGCGTTCTGTTTGTGATGTTCGAGACAAACGCCAACGAAGCCAGCGAATATCTAAGCCAGTATTTTAGCCTGAAGCTGTTGTTGATTACGCTGGCCTATACTCTGGTGGCAATCCTGCTTTGGACACGCTTGCGCCCGGTTTATATTCCAAATCCATGGCGCTGGCTGGTTTCCTTCGCCATTCTGTTTGGTCTGGTCCTTAATCCGGTCGGCAAAGAGTGGCTCATTAACAAACGCAGCATCGGCGACTCGTTCTCAAGCATTTCTTCTCGCCTTGAGCCCGCGGCACCGTGGCAGTTTATCGTCGCCTATACCGAGTACCGCCAGCAGTTGGACAGCCTGAACAGCATGCTCAGTTCCAACAACGCGCTGCCGCCTTTGGCTAACCTGAAAGATGCCTCCGGCAACGCGCCGCGCACCTTAGTGCTGGTGATTGGCGAGTCGACACAGCGTGGCCGTATGAGCCTTTATGGCTATCACCGCCAGACAACGCCTGAACTGGACGAGCTGCACAAGACCGACCCGCAAATGACGGTGTTTAACAACGTCGTCACGTCACGTCCTTACACCATCGAAATTCTGCAGCAGGCGCTGACGTTTGCGGACGAGAAAGATCCGGACCTTTATCTGACCAAACCTTCGCTGATGAACCTGATGAAGCAGGCCGGTTACAAAACATTCTGGATAACCAACCAGCAGACAATGACCGAGCGCAACACGATGCTGACGGTGTTCTCAAGGCAGACCGACAAGCAATATTATATGAATCAGCAGCGTACGCAGAGCGCACGCGAATACGACACTAACGTCCTGGCACCGTTTAAAGAGGTGCTGGCAGACCCGGCACCGAAGAAGTTCATTATCGTGCATTTGCTGGGTACGCATATTCGCTACGACTTCCGCTACCCGGAAAACTGGGGCAAGTTTGACGGTAAAACCGATGATTTACCTGCAGGTTTGAGCAAAGATCAGCAAGAAGCCTACAACAGCTACGATAACGCCAACCTGTTTAACGACCATGTGGTTTCCACGCTGATCAAAGACTACAAAGCCAGCGACCCTAACGGTTTCCTGCTCTATTTCTCAGACCATGGGGAAGAGGTTTACGATACGCCACCGCACCAGACGCAGGGTCGTAACGAAAGCAACCCAACGCGTCATATGTACACCATACCGTTTATTGTCTGGACGTCACCGACCTGGCAGCAGGCTCATCCGCGTGACTTCTCGGGCGATATAAACCGGAAGTACAGCAGCTCAGAACTGATTCATACCTGGTCTGATTTGGCCGGTTTAACCTACGACGGCTACGATGCAACGCGAGCCATCGCCAGCCCGCAGTTTGTAGAAGCAACCCGCTGGATTGGTAACCCGTATGAGAAAAACGCGTTAAGGGATTACGACTCGCTGCCTTACAGCGAGCAGGTAGGCAATCAGTAACGTCTTTTTCCAGTTAAGCAAAAAGCCCCGCGTATGTAAGCGGGGCTTTTTTTATCGAAAATAAACGGTTACAGCGCCGGACGAACACCTAAAGTGTGGCAAATCGCATAGCTCATTTCCGCCCGGTTCAGCGTGTAGAAATGGAAATCCTTCACGCCTTCACGGCTGAGTATCTTGACCATATCCATCGCGATATTCGCCCCAACCAGCTGGCGTGTTTCTGCGTCGTTGTCCAAACCTTCAAACATCTGCGCCATCCATGAAGGAATGCGTACGTTAGTCATGTCGGCAAATTTCTTCGCCTGTCTGAAGTTAGATACCGGCAGGATGCCAGGGATGATCTCAACATCAATTCCGGTCGCGGCACAGCGGTCGCGGAAGCGAAGATAACTTTCAACATCAAAGAAGAATTGAGTAATCGCGCGGTTAGCCCCGGCTTCAATTTTACGACGCAGGTTAAGTAAATCCGCCTGGGCACTTTTGGCTTCGGGGTGTACTTCCGGGTAGGCCGCAACGGAAATATCAAAGTCGCCGACTTCCTTCAGCAGAGCCACTAAGTCAGAGGCATACATATCCGGTTTTCCGCTGTCAGGCGGTAGATCGCCCCGAAGCGCAACGATATGGCGGATACCACTGTTCCAGTAGTCCTGCGCAATAGCGCGAAGTTCATCGCGTGTCGCATCAATACAGGTGAGATGCGGAGCCGCCTCAAGGCCGGTGCGATCTTTTATGCCTTTAATAATGCTGTGGGTACGGTCTCGTTCACCGGAGTTTGCGCCGTAGGTCACGGAGACAAACTGAGGTTTCAGGCTGCTCAGTCTGTCGATTGACTTCCACAGGGTTTGTTCCATTTCACTGGTGCGCGGCGGGAAAAACTCAAAGGAAACGTTAATATGCCCCGCCACTTCGGCCAGACTCTGATTCAGCGCTTCCCGCTGGTTGGCGTGAAAAAAGCTCATACCCTTACCTCATCAATCGCATCATTATTGTGTGTTATTGCACCCGTTGCCACCCAGACGTTTAGACGTCTGGATAGAAAGATGACGGAAAAGCGCCAATGCGTCAACAGAAATATCACCACAGAAAGTGGAGGAATTCTCACTCAAGATGAATTTTTTTCAGGAGGGGGTAGAAAGGAAGGCTTGCAGGAAAACGCACTCTCCTCCGGGAGGAAGAGAGTGCGGGGAAAAGCAACTACAGCAGCTGTGCCAGGCGGTTCAAATCAGACTGGATTGCCCCGGCCGTCACGTCGCGGCCGGCGCCAGGTCCGCGAATTACCAGCGGGTTATCACGGTACCAACGGCTTTCAATCGCGAAGACGTTATCGCACGGCAGCAGAGCGGCAAGCGGATGCTCTGCACGCACGGCTTCAACGCCAACGCGCGCCTTGCCGTTCGCATCAAAACGAGCCACGTAGCGCAGCACCAGCCCCATTTCCTGCGCGGCCTCCAGCCGTTGCAGCATTTGCTCGTTCAGCTCATCGCCATTTTCAAAGAAGTGGTCGATGGAGCCACCTTCACAGCCTGAAGGTACCAGAGATTCCACCCGAACCTGATCCGGCTCGATGTCATAACCCGCTTCGCGGGCAAGGATCACCAGCTTACGCATCACGTCTTTACCAGAAAGGTCAACGCGCGGATCCGGCTCGGTCAGCCCCTGCTGCCAGGCTTGATCCACCAGCTCGGTAAACGGCACGGTGCCGTCAAACTGCAGGAACAGCCATGAGAGCGTCCCGGAGAAAATACCGCTAATAGCCAAAATGGCATCACCGCTATCGCGCAGGTCACGCACGGTGTGGTTAACCGGAAGCCCGGCTCCTACCGTCGCGTTGTACAGCCAGTGGCGCCCCGTTTTCTCAAACGCATCGCGAATCTGGCGATACTTATGGCCATTTCCCGCGCCGGCCAGCTTATTGGCGCTGATCACGTGGAAGCCGTGGCTGGCGAAGTCGAGATACTGATCCGCAAGCTGCTCGCTGGCGGTCACGTCCAGCACCACTAAATCATCGTAAGGGTGAGCGCGCATCCACAGGAACAGCGACTCTTCATCCTGCTGGACGGCCTCGTCATTGAAGAAGGCCAACGCGCGGCTGGCATCCAGCCCTTCATAGTTCAGCAGGCTACGGCTGCTATCAACCACGCCGGCAAGCACAAACTCAAAGCCGGTACGGGCAGAGAGAACTTCCTGCTCACGAGCAAAAAGCTCAAGCCAGCGGGAGCCGATATTGCCTTTTCCGAATAGCATCAAACCAATACGTTTTTCAGCACGAAACAGCGACTTATGTAAGCCCTGAATCAGGCTCTCCGTTGGACCAACGCGCAGCACGGCCACCAGGCTAATGCCGTCTTCCGACTGCCAGATAAACTCGACGGGATGATCTTTTAGCTGCTGCCAGAAGCGGTGGCTATGCAGCGGGTTACGACAAACGCCCGCCCCCACCATCGCCACAAGTGCCAGACCTTCCCGCAGACGCAGTTCACCCTGCAAACCGGCGTCCTGGAGAAGCAACAGCACGCTGTTTGCAACTTCAGAGGTGTAGCAAAGCTGAAGCAGGTTACGGTCAGGATGTACGCCAATCGACAGCGGGCGTACCTGGCCACGCTTGAGGATCAGATCCAGCTCTTTTTGCGCCAGCTTAAAGTCCTGATGCGACGGCACCTGATACTCGATCAGGCAGACATCGTCGTGACTGGTGACAATACGTGCGCCGGTGCCGGAGGCCAGCACGCGCTCAATTCGCGTAGAGCCCTGCTCAGGCGAATAGCTGCAGCGCAGCTGAAGGTCGATATCGCTCCCGGATACGGGCTGCAAGGTACGAGCGTGCAAAACCGGGGCGGCAAGGCGAGCCAGTTCGCTAGCTTCATCAAGACGCAGGAGCGGCAGCAGGCAGGCATCTTTAACCTTACGCGGGTCGGCGCTGTATACACCGGCAACGTCACTCCAGATAGTGACACGGGAAACGCCGGCCAGTGCGCCAATTTGCGTCGCAGAGTAGTCAGAACCGTTACGTCCCAGCAGAACGGTTTCCCCCGCCTCGTTGCTGCAAATAAAGCCCGTGACAACCAGCCGTTTATTCGGATGCTGGGCAAGCAAGTTTTGCAGCAGTGGCCAGGAACGGCCCTCATCAACCTGCGGCTGAGCAGCTCGTTCAGCACGCATAAAATCACGGGCGTCCAGCCACGCGGCTTCAACACCAAGTTGGTTCAGGACGGCAGACATCAGACGTGCCGACCAGACCTCGCCGTGCCCAACCACCTCTGCGTAAACCGCATCGGTCATTTTGCCGTCCAGCAGTCCGGCAAGGCGCTCAAGGTCGTGGATAAAATCGGCAATCAGGCCATCGGCAACGTCCGGCGGCAGCAGGCCGCCAATAAGATCGCTCTGATAGCGGCGCAGCGTTTGCTGCACCTGATGCGCGGAAAGCCTGTCGCTCTGGCTCAGCTTGAGCCAGTTGATCAACTGGTTAGTGGTACTGCCGGCGGCCGAAACCACCATCATGTCACCCGGTCTGGAATACTCGGTCATGATACCCGCCACGCGCAGGTAACACTTCACATCGGCAAGACTGCTGCCCCCAAACTTGTGCAGTTGACGAACCGGCGTCCCTGCTGGTGCTGAAACACTCATGCTTACCCCTCGGCAGCGACCCGGAAGGCATTTTCCAGATCGGCAATTAAATCTTCACTATCTTCTATACCTGTTGAAACGCGCAGCAGCGTCTCAGAAATACCGGCGGCGGCGCGCGCCTCCGGAGCCATGCCCGCATGGGTCATGGTTGCGGCGTGTGAAATCAAACTTTCCACGCCACCCAGCGATTCCGCCAGAGTAAACAGCGACAGGGCACTCAGGAAACGACGCAGCGTTTGCTCGTCGCCGTCCAGCTCAAAACTCAGCATCGCGCCAAACCCTTTTTGCTGGCGAGCGGCGATTTCGTGGCCCTGATTTTCCGGCAGTGAAGGATGATACAGCTTTTTCACCAGCGGTTGCTGCCTGAGGAACTCAACAATTGCCTGGGCATTGCGCTGAGCCACCTCCATACGTGGCGACAGGGTACGCAGGCCGCGCAGCAGCAGATAGCTGTCGAATGCGCCGCCGGTGACGCCAATGTTATTCGCCCACCATGCCAACTCGGTGACAGTCGCCGGATCCTTCGCAATCACCACGCCGGCAACCACATCAGAGTGGCCGTTAAGGTATTTGGTGCACGAGTGCAGGACCAGGTCAGCCCCCAGCGCCAGCGGATTTTGCAGCGCCGGGCTCAGGAAGGTGTTATCCACCACGCTAACCGCACCGGCTTCACGCGCCGCGGCGCAGATTTTCGCAATATCCACGACGCGCAACAATGGATTACTTGGACTTTCTACCAATACCAGCTTAGGTTTTTCCGCCAGCGCAGATTTTAAAGCTTCTTCATCGTTCTGATCGACGAATAAAACGCGATAGGCCCCACGTTTTGCAAGACTATCAAACAGGCGATAGCTGCCACCATAGCAGTCATGAGGCGCAACCAGCAGGTCGCCGGGCTTCAGAAATACGGTAGTCACCAGGTGGATCGCCGACATCCCGGTATTGGTTAACACCGCGCCCGCGCCGCCTTCCAGCTCCGCCAGCGCCCGCTGCACAACGTCACGCGTTGGGTTACCGCGACGCGAATAGTCATGGGCGCGCGGCTCGTTGAAGCCGGTAAAGTTATAGGTGCTGGACAGGTGGATAGGTGGAACGACGCAGCCGTACTGCTCGTCATCATTCAAACCGCTACGAACTGCTATGGTTGCCTGTTTACGCGTCATGGTGTGCCCGATCCTTGCTGGTCGAATAAAAGTCAGGCCTCAGAGTAAACAACCGCAGTATAGACGTCAATACATCTGGACATCTAAACCTCTTTGCGTATAGATTGAGCAAAAGACAAATAGCCGTTAAAATTATGCGTTTTAGAGTGTATGCGTCTGAGTTTCGCGCTCAGGAAAGGGTTATCCTACGCTGTACACTAAAAGAGATAATCGTCAACGCCGTGGATTCACCCGGCTTTGGCACATTTTCATAGATTAAGAGGATTAAGGTATCTCATGGCTGAATGGAGCGGCGAATATATCAGCCCCTACGCTGAGCACGGCAAGAAGAGTGAACAAGTAAAGAAAATTACGGTTTCCATTCCTCTGAAAGTGTTGAAGATCCTCACCGACGAGCGCACGCGTCGCCAGGTGAACAACCTGCGTCATGCGACCAACAGTGAACTGCTGTGTGAAGCTTTTCTGCACGCGTTCACCGGCCAACCGCTGCCGAACGATGCTGACCTGCGTAAAGAACGCAGCGATGAGATTCCGGAAGATGCCAAGGTCATCATGCGTGAACTGGGGATCGATCCGGATACGTGGGAATATTAAGGCTTGAGCAAAGGCACCCTCGGGTGCCTTTGTCATTTAATAAGCCTGACGATAAAGCCCGACTATCTCCTCAAACGTCGCTTTTCGCGGGTTACCGCCGGTACAAACATCTTCCAGCGCGGCCTGCGCCAGCGCCGGAATATCCGCCTCACGCATGCCAGCCTCCCGTAGTTTTGCGGGAATACCCACATCCCTGTTTAGTGCCTCCACGGCCCGTATCGCTAAATCTCGAGTCTGCTCCAGCGTAGCGGTTGCCACATCAACACCCATTGCCTGTGCAATACGGGAATATTTGTCCCCGGTAAAAGCAGCGTTATAGCGCATCACATGCGGCAGCAGAATGGCGTTCGCCACGCCGTGGGGAGTATTATAAAACGCCCCCAGTGGATGGGCCATGCCGTGAACCAGCCCCAGCCCTACATTGGAAAACCCCATCCCGGCGATATATTGCCCCAGCGCCATCGACTCTACCGCCTCCGGTTTTCCGGCAACGGATGCGCGCAGCGAACGGGCAATAATCTCAATCGCTTTAAGATGTAAAACATCTGTCAGCTCCCACGCTCCCAGAGTGATAAACCCTTCGATGGCGTGCGTAAGCGCATCCACACCCGTCGCCGCTTTTAGCGCAGCAGGCATTCCGTCCATCATGTCTGCATCAATAAAGGCAACCAGCGGGATATCGTGAGGGTCAACACAGACAAATTTACGCCGCTTTTCTTCATCGGTAATGACGTAGTTGATAGTCACTTCTGCTGCCGTACCCGACGTGGTCGGAATCGCCATAATCGGCACGCACGCACGCCGGGTCGCAGCTACGCCTTCCAGGCTGCGAACGTCTTCAAATTCGGGGTTATTAATGATTATCCCGATGGCTTTACAAGTGTCCTGCGGCGACCCCCCGCCAATCGCGATAAGATAATCCGCCTCCGATTGCCTGAAGGCTGTCAGTCCCTGCTTCACCACGCTGATTGTCGGGTTGGGGATAACGCCATCAAAGACCTTATAAGGAAAACCGGCCCGATCCAGGCTGGCGGTCACCTTAGCCACCGTGCCGCAGGCTATAAGCCTCGCATCCGTAACAATTAACGCTTTGCGATAGCCACGACGCCGCACCTCCGGGATCAGTTCGTTAATCGCCCCCCGGCCAAACCACGAGGTCTCATTTAATATCATGCGGTTTGTCATGGTGCTACTCCTCTACACGCAGGCCGTAGGTTTTGAATTTCTCAAGCACGGTGGCAATTTCCGCCTCCGAAAGCACGGGAACCGGGTCGTTGATAGCCAAAGTAGCGAGATAGAGATGGGCGAGCACTTCCACTTCGTGCGCCAGCCACAGCGCCTTTTGCAAGTTGATTTCACAGGCAATCATGCCGTGATGTTGCAGCAAGATAGCCTTACGATTTTTCAGCGCTATCGCCACATATTCCGAGAGCTTTTTAGAGCCGAAAGTCGCGTAAGGGGCGCAGGGGATCGTATTCCCACCCGCAGCGGCAATCATGTAATGAATAGCCGGGATCGGGCGATTAAGAATAGAAACGGCCGTACAGTGAACCGCGTGGTTATGCACCACGGCATTAGCATCGGGCCGGGTTTGATAGGCCATCTGATGGAAGCGCCACTCGCTGGACGGGATTTTTCCCTCTTCATGCTTGCCCCCGGCATCCACATAAACGATGTGGGAAGGGGTTAACGTTTCGTAGGGAATACCCGTCGGCGTTATCAGCATACCGTCCCGGTAGCGCACGCTAACGTTGCCCGCCGTTCCCTGATTAAGCCCAAGCCTTGTCATCTCCAGGCAGGTAGAAATAATGCTGCGCGCCAGTGAATCTCTTTCCATTTTTTCCTCTTTATCCAGTGAATGGATTTAATAAAAGAAGTGAATATCTGCGAGTTATCATCATGCGCTGCTAAGGACCGTTCATTTTCAGTCAAAAAATATGTGATGGGCGTCAACACAATTGTGCCAATTACGCCCCCACCTCCGTTATAAAAAAAATTAAAATGTCCGTTTTGATTGAATAAACATAAAAACGGTCAGTTGTTACTGATTTAATTAACATCTGCCTGTTTCAAATAAAAAATAATAAATCGGTCATTTACGCTGGCTGTTTAAATCACTTTTCGTTTCAAACGGGCATGTTTATAGGTTGATTAAAGTGATAAGGCTCACAGTTCATTTGTCGGGAATCTTCAATGTGACTGAATTCAAATTTTCCGGCGTTTTTTGTTCTAAGAATGGCGGCACGATTATCTCCTCCACTCCTGATGAGGGCGCTATGGGAAACGTATCCATCCAGTCACAGACCTATCTCGTTGACAGCAATGAGCCTAAAGGAAGCTATCTCTTGCCCTTTGCTTTGCTCTGTTCATTGTTTTTCTTATGGGCCGTTGCTAACAACCTTAACGATATTCTATTGCCGCAATTCCAGCAGGCATTCATGCTAACTAATTTTCAGGCGGGGCTGATCCAGTCCTCATTCTATTTCGGCTATTTCCTGATTCCCATTCCGGCCGGAATGCTAATGAAGAAGCTCAGTTATAAAGCTGGGATCATTACCGGGCTACTATTTTATGCCATTGGCGCAGCGCTGTTCTGGCCTGCTGCACAGGGTATGAATTACACCCTCTTTCTGATCGGATTATTTATTATCGCTGCCGGACTTGGCTGTTTAGAAACCGCGGCCAATCCGTTTGTAACCGTATTAGGGCCGGAGAAAACAGGTCATTTCCGAATTAATCTGGCGCAGACTTTTAATTCCTTCGGCGCAATTATAGCCGTGGTGTTTGGGCAAGGGCTGATTCTTTCTCATGTCCCGCATCAGTCGTCTGACGTTCTTAAGCACATGACGCCGGTCCAGCTTGAGGCCTATAACCGCAGCCTGGTACACGCCGTGCAGTCTCCGTACATGATAATTGTGGCCGTGGTCGTCATCGTCGCGCTACTGATTGCCCTAACCCGCTTTCCAACAATACAGAGCGATACGCACGACGACGACAGCGGTTCGTTGCTGTCTTCGGTTTCACGCTTGTTACGTATTCGCCACTGGCGCTGGTCCGTGCTGGCACAGTTCTGCTATGTCGGCGCACAAACGGCCTGCTGGAGCTACCTGATCCGCTATGCCATCGAGGAAATACCGGGCACCACGCCGGGTTTTGCCGCCAACTACCTTACCGCCACTATGGTTTGCTTCTTCATCGGTCGTTTCACCGGTACGTGGCTTATCCGCCGTCAGTCCCCGAATAAAGTGCTGGCGATTTACGCATTTATCTCCATGGTGCTTTGCATTATTTCTGCCGTCGCCGGAGGGCATATCGGGCTGATTGCCCTTACGCTCTGTAGCCTGTTCATGTCGATTCAGTACCCGACCATTTTTTCGCTCGGCATCAAAAACCTCGGTCAGGACACCAAATACGGCTCGTCAATTATCGTGATGGGCATTGTAGGCGGTGGAGTGGTCACCCCGTTAATGGGCTTTGTCAGCGATGCCGCCAATAACCTCCCTACCGCTGAAATCATCCCGGCTATCTGCTTCGCCATTGTTTTCATCTTTGCCAAATTCAAATCTGGGGCAACCCCGGCGATAGCCAGCTAGCCGCACGATGAATATCAACCCGTTTTGTTATCCGATTAACCGTGAGGAAAACGAATGAAAAGCCAACAGTATTCCGTAAAACCGCTCCCGAAAATTGGTATCCGCCCGACAATAGACGGCCGACGCCTGGGCGTCCGTGAATCGCTGGAAGAACAGACCATGAACATGGCGCTGGCAACAGCCCACCTGCTGAGCGAACGGCTGCGCCATCCGTGCGGTGCGCCGGTGGAGTGCGTCATTGCCGATAGCTGCATTGCCGGAATGGCCGAGTCTGCCGCCTGTGAAGATAAGTTCAGCAGCCAAAACGTTGGGCTGACAATCACCGTCACCCCGTGCTGGTGCTATGGCAGCGAAACCATCGATATGGCCCCTGACCGCCCAAAAGCTATCTGGGGTTTTAACGGTACGGAACGCCCTGGTGCGGTTTATCTGGCTGCCGCGCTGGCGGCTCACGCTCAGAAAGGCATCCCGGCATTTTCCATTTATGGTCACGATGTGCAGGACGAAGGCGACAACAGTATTCCGCCAGATGTCGAAGAGAAACTGCTGCGTTTCGCCCGGGCGGGGCTGGCAGTGGCTCATCTGAAAGGTAAAAGCTATCTGTCGCTGGGCGGCGTTTCTATGGGGATCGCCGGATCGATTGTCGATCACAACTTCTTTGAGTCCTGGCTCGGCATGAAAGTCCAGGCCGTGGATATGACCGAGCTGCGCCGCCGTATTGATCAGAAAATTTACGACGAGCAGGAACTGGAGCTGGCGCTGAGCTGGGCAGATAACCACTTCCGCTTTGGCCCGGATCTTAACGCCGAACAGTATCGCCGCTCGCCGGAAAGCAGCCGCGCCATACTGCGGGAAAGCTTGCTAATGACGATGTGTATTCGCGACATGATGCAGGGTAATCAGAAGCTGGTGCAAAAGGGGTTTGTCGAGGAGTCCCTGGGCTACAATGCCATCGCGGCCGGCTTCCAGGGCCAGCGGCATTGGACCGATCAATATCCCAACGGCGATACCGCCGAAGCCCTGCTCAACAGCTCCTTCGACTGGAATGGCGTGCGCAAACCGTTTGTTGTTGCCACCGAAAACGATAGCCTGAACGGCGTGGCGATGCTGTTCGGCCACATGCTGACGGGTACGGCGCAGGTCTTTGCCGACGTGCGAACCTACTGGTCGCCGGAAGCGGTGAAACGCGTTACCGGCAGCGAACTGACCGGCCAGGCAGAGCACGGGATTATTCACCTGATCAACTCAGGCTCTGCGGCGCTGGACGGCACATGCCAGCAGCTGGATGAGCAGGGCAAACCGACAATAAAACCGCACTGGCAAATCAGTCAGAAAGAAGCGGATGCCTGCCTGAAAGCGACAGAGTGGTACCCGGCAATTCATGAATACTTCCGCGGGGGTGGCTTCTCGTCGGGCTTCCTGACCCGCGGCGGCGTGCCGTTCACCCTGTCCCGCGTCAACCTCATCAAAGGCGTTGGTCCGGTGCTGCAAATCGCCGAAGGCTGGAGCGTGGAGCTACCAAAAGCGATGCACGACACGCTGGATAAACGCACCAACGAAACCTGGCCAACGACCTGGTTTGCGCCACGTCTTACGGGCAAAGGCCCTTTTACCGATGTTTATTCTGTGATGGCGAACTGGGGCGCGAACCACGGCGTGCTGACTATCGGCCACGTCGGGGCGGATTTAATTACCCTGGCGTCAATGCTGCGTATTCCGGTTTGTATGCATAACCTGCCGGACGAGGCAATTTATCGCCCTTCCGCGTGGGGGGCGCACGGTATGGATGTCGAAGGCCAGGATTATCGCGCCTGCCAGAACTATGGCCCGCTTTATAAAAAATAAGCGCAGCGCCTCCCCGCCACGATGAGCGTGCCGGGGAGGCGCATGATCCCATTGAAGGAGCCATTATGAATCATGATGTGGTGATTGTTCTGGACTGCGGCGCAACCAACGTTCGCGCCATCGCCGTGGATACTAAAGGCACGGTCGTCGCCAGAGCCTCAACCCCAAATTCCAGCCAGCCCGGTGCCGAACATAGCGACTGGCAAATCTGGTCGCTCGACGACATTTTGCAGCGCTTCACTTTTTGCTGCCGCCAGATTATCCCCCAGCTTCACGGCTACGCCGTTCGCGCGCTTACCGTAACGACATTCGGCGTGGACGGAGCCTTAGTGGACAGCAAAGGTGAACTGGTTTATCCGATTATCAGCTGGAAATGCCCAAGAACGACTGCCGTGATGGAGAAGATCGATCGCTACATCACGTCAGGCGAGCTGCAAACCATTTCAGGCATTGGCCAGTTCAATTTCAACACGCTCTATAAACTTATCTGGTTAAAAGAAAATCGCCCCGAACTGCTGGAAAAAGCATATGCCTGGCTGTTCATTTCATCGTTGATTAACCAAAAGCTGACCGGTGAATTCACTACGGACCGCACGATGGCGGGTACAAGCCAGCTGCTGGATGCGCGCAGCGGGACGTTCAGCGACACCATTCTCCAGCGAACCGGCCTGCCGAAGAGGCTGTTTCCGCGAATGGTTTCGGCGGGGGAGTTTATTGGCAACTTGCTACCGGGTATCGCAGGGAGGCTGGGGCTTCCCGCAGGCGTGCCCGTTATTTCCGCCGGGCACGATACTCAGTTCGCCCTGTTTGGCTCCGGCGCTGAGCTGGACCAGCCGGTGTTATCGTCCGGCACCTGGGAAATATTAATGGTGCGAACTCCACGCGTGAATACATCCCTGCTACCTCGTTTTACCGGCTCAACCTGCGAGCTGGACAGCTGCCAGCAGCTGTTTAACCCGGGGCTACAGTGGCTGGCTTCCGGCGTACTGGAGTGGATTCGCCAGCTTTACTGGCGTGATGACACGCTGCCTGATGTTTACCGACAGATGATAGACGAAGCCAGCGACATACCGCCGGGTTCAGAAGGCCTGCGCATGAACTGCCGAATGCTGGAAAGCCAAACGACTGCTGGCTGGCAAGGTATGCGGTTGAGCACCAGCCGCGGCCATTTTTATCGTTCTGCGCTCGAAGGTCTCTGCTGGCAGCTCCAGCAAAACCTGGCCGTGCTGGAAAAGATAGGCGACTTTAAAGCCAAATCGCTTCTGCTGGTAGGCGGCGGTAGCCGCAATGCCCTGTGGAATCAAATCAAGGCAGACGTGCTTAATCTCCCCGTCAACGTACTGCGTGATGCAGAAACTACCGTGCTCGGCGCGGCGATGTTCGCCTGGAGCGGCGTGAAGTATTACGCCTCGCCGGAGCTGGCTCGTCAGCAGGTCGAATATCGCTATCAAACCTGGTATCCCGGCGAGCAAAGCGTGGACTACCGCGCCCTGTCCGGATGCAACAATAAGGCTTTAGAAGGAGCATAACGTGTTGAAAACAATCTCTCCGCTTATCTCCCCGGCGCTGCTGAAAACGCTGGCAGAAATGGGGCACGGTGACGAAATCATTTTTTCCGATGCTCATTTCCCGGCCCACAGCCTCGGGCCTCAGGTGATCCGCGCCGATGGCCTGAAGGTCAGCGCGCTGCTGGCTGCCATTGCGCCTTTATTTGAACTGGACAGCTACGCGCCACCGCTGGTGATGATGGCGGCGGTGGCGGGAGACAGCCTGGACTCATCCGTTGAAGAACGCTATCTGGCAGCGTTGGCCATCGACGGGCTTAGCATCCGCCGAATAGACCGTTTCGCGTTTTACGAACGGGCGCAAAAAGCCTTTGCGATCGTTATCACAGGTGAGACGGCAAAATACGGCAATATATTGTTAAAAAAAGGCGTGACGCCGTAGTCTCATTCTCCTCATTCAGCCATGCGCTCACGTGCGCATGGCGATTTACAGAGGAGTACGCGGATGAAAACGGCTCGCCACCAGGCCATCGTCCAGTTGATTCGCCAGCACGAAACGTTGGCGACCGAAGAGCTGGCCAGCCTGCTCCACGTCAGCAAAGAGACTATTCGCCGGGATCTGAGCGCCTTACAGACCCAGGGGAAAATAATCCGCCTTCATGGGTGCGCAAAAAGCATTAAGCGGGAAAATCGTGATAGCGGCGATCCTTTTAATGCCCGCCTGAAAAGCCACCACACCAGTAAAGCCGACATCGCCCGTCAGGCGTTGCAGTGGGTTAATGACGGGATGGTGATCGCACTCGACGCCAGCTCCACCTGCTGGTATCTGGCTAAACAGCTACCGGATATTGATATCACGGTATTTACTAATAGCGAGCGTATTTGCCAGGAGCTGTCGAAACGAGAACACATTCAGCTGATCAGTTCAGGCGGGCTGCTTCAGCGGAAATACGCCTGCTATGTTAACCCGGCGATTGTCTCGCAGCTTAAGGAGTTGGAAATCGATCTGTTTGTTTTTTCCTGCGAGGGGATAGATAAAGAAGGGACGCTGTGGGACTCCAACCGCTATAACGCTGAATTTAAGTCTCTGCTGCTAAAGCGTGCGCTGCAATCTTTACTGCTGATTGATAAAAGTAAGATGAACCGGGCGGGAGAGATAAAAATCGGCAGTCTGGAAAACGTGATGCAGGTGATTTCCGAGCCGTAGTGCCACGGAATACCGGAAACAAAAAAGGCGCCCAGGGCGCCTTTCTCTTTCCAGCTCGCGAAACTTATTTTTTCGCGCCTGGTACGCTGAAGCGCTTGTTGAAGCGATCAACACGGCCGCCGGTAGCAACATCACGCTGCTTACCAGTGTAGAACGGGTGGCATTCGCCGCACACGTCCAGGTTCAGGTCGTGACCCGCAGTAGAGCGGATTTTGATAACATTACCGCAAGAGCAGTTTGCAGTAATTTCTTCGTATTTAGGATGGATATCTTTTTTCATGGTAAACCTCGGTAAAGGCCGCGTCGCTCTTCCAGCCCTAACGCCAGACACCACGCGAAGTTAATAAATTAGGTTTTTTCGATACCAAAACTGCGCATCAAAGGCGGCGAATCATACAGAACTTACTCAGCCGGTGCAAACTGATCCGCATTTCTGGAAGCACACAGTGTACACTAATACGTCATTTTTTTCAGCCTGGATGCTTTCATGCCCGTAGCCCACGTCGCTCTGCCTGTTCCGCTGGCCCGTACCTTCGACTACCTGCTTCCCGACGGCATGCAGGTAAGCGCTGGCTGCCGCGTGCAGGTGCCCTTCGGCAAACAGCGAGAGGCCGTCGGCATCGTCATGGCGGTCAGCGATAACAGCGATCTCCCTCTTGAAAAACTGAAACCCGTTGCCGATGTGCTCGACGGACGATCGCTCTTCACGCCGTCACTGTGGCGCGTTCTGCTGTGGGCGGCAGAGTATTATCACCATCCGATTGGTGAAGTACTCTTTCACGCTCTGCCGATTCTTCTGCGCCAGGGAAAACCCGCGCACCATGCCCCGCTTTGGTATTGGTTTGCCACTGAAGAAGGCAAAGCCATCGATCTGAACAGCATTAAACGAGCGCCTAAGCAGCAACAGGCGCTGGCCGCGTTACGCCACAATATTATCTGGCGGCATCAAATTAGCGAGCTGGAGATCAGCGAACCGGGGCTGCAGGCGCTGAGAACCAAGGGCCTGTGCGACCTGAAAAGCGCAGCACCCGCGGAACAAGACTGGCGGCCAGGCTATTCCGTTGCCGGTGAACGACTAAGGCTGAATACCGAGCAGGCCACCGCCGTGGGGGCCATCCACAGCGAATCTGACCACTTCGCCGCCTGGCTGCTCGCCGGTATTACCGGCTCCGGGAAAACCGAGGTTTACCTCAGCGTGCTGGAAAACGTCCTGGCGCAGGGGAAACAGGCTTTAGTGTTAGTGCCAGAAATTGGCCTGACGCCGCAAACCATCGCTCGTTTCCGTGAGCGCTTTAACGCGCCGGTTGAAGTCCTGCATTCCGGACTGAACGACAGCGAAAGACTTAGCGTCTGGCTAAAAGCGCGTAGCGGTGAGGCTGCCATCGTCATTGGCACGCGCTCTTCTCTGTTTACGCCTTTCTGTCGTCTCGGGGTCATTGTTATCGATGAAGAGCATGACAGCTCCTATAAGCAGCAGGAAGGCTGGCGCTATCACGCTCGTGACCTGGCCGTTTACCGGGCACATGCAGAAAACATTCCGATTATTCTCGGGTCGGCCACGCCAGCGCTGGAAACGCTGCACAATGTTGAGGTGGGGAAATACCGCCAGCTTCGCCTGACCAAACGTGCAGGAAATGCGCGCCCTGCCCACCAGCAGGTCGTAGATCTCAAAGGGCAGCAGCTTAAAGCAGGCCTGGCGCCAGCGCTGATCAAAAAGATAGGCGAGCATCTCGCCGCAGATAACCAGGTGATTCTGTTCCTCAACCGCCGTGGCTTTGCGCCTGCCCTGCTCTGCCACGAATGCGGCTGGATTGCAGAATGCGCCCGCTGCGATCACTATTACACGCTGCACCAGGGCCAGCGCCACCTGCGTTGCCACCACTGCGACAGCCAGCGTGCAATCCCACAGCAGTGCCCGCAGTGCGGCTCCACGCATCTGGTCCCGGTTGGCATGGGCACCGAACAGCTTGAGCATAGTCTTGAGCCGCTATTCCCTGACGTGCCGATTTCCCGTATCGATCGCGACACCACCAGCCGTAAAGGGGCCCTGGAACAGCAGTTGGCCGAAGTTCACCGCGGCGGCGCACGTATTCTTATCGGCACCCAGATGCTGGCTAAAGGCCACCACTTCCCGGACGTCACGCTGGTCGCACTGCTGGACGTAGACGGCGCGCTATTTTCTGCCGATTTCCGGGCCGCCGAGCGTTTTGCTCAGCTCTACGTTCAGGTTTCTGGCCGTGCCGGGCGAGCCGGTAAGCAGGGTGAAGTCCTGCTGCAAACGCACCATCCGGAACATCCTTTACTGCAAACGCTGCTGGCCAAAGGCTATGACGCGTTTTCCAGCCAGGCGCTAAGCGAGCGTAAAACGGTCTTTTTACCGCCGTACACCAGCCATGTACTGATTCGCGCCGAGGATCAGAACAACCATCAGGCGCCGCTGTTTTTACAGCAGTTGCGTAATCTGCTGGAAGCCAGCCCGCTGCGCGATGAGCAGCTCTGGATCATGGGGCCTGTCCCGTCGCTGCAGCCAAAACGCGGCGGCCGCTTCCGCTGGCAAATCTTGCTGCAGCATCCGTCCAGGGCACGCCTGCAAAAGCTGGTCAGCCATTCGCTCACGCTGGTCAACACGCTGCCCGAAGCCCGTAAAGTGAAGTGGATGCTGGACGTTGACCCTATCGACGGGTAGCACAATGTGGCTGGTTATGAGAAGCGGATCGAAAAATCTAATACTCATCACATTTCTTGTGAAAAATTTGTAACCGCTTACAGCCAACTTCTGCTAAGAATGTGATGACTGTCAGACACACAGGAGTGTTGACGATAGCGGCGTGCATGTGAGGAGAAGAAGTGAAGCCGAAGAAACCGGTGGTTAATGCCACCATGAAAGATGTCGCCGTGCAGGCAAACGTGTCTACTGCAACGGTATCCCGCGCTCTAATGAATCCAGATAAAGTTTCACAAAGCACCCGTAATCGCGTGGAGCAGGCGGCGATTGAAGTGGGCTATCTGCCTCACTCCCTGGGCCGTAACATCAAGCGCAGCGAATCACGAACTATCCTGGTCATCGTGCCCGATATCTGCGATCCGTTTTTCAGCGAAATTATCCGTGGCATTGAAGTGACCGCTGCTGCACAGGGCTATCTGGTGCTGATTGGCGACTGCGCCCATCAAAACCAGCAGGAAAAAACCTTCATCGACCTTATCATCACCAAACAGATTGACGGCATGCTGCTGCTGGGCTCACGTCTGCCGTTTGACGCCAGCAAAGAAGAGCAACGCAACCTGCCGCCGATGGTGATGGCGAACGAATTTGCGCCGGAGCTGGAACTGCCAACGGTGCATATCGACAACCTGACTGCCGCCTTTAACGCCGTTTATTATCTGCAGGAGCTTGGGCATCAGCGCATTGCCTGTATCGCCGGGCCAGAAGAGATGCCGCTTTGCCATTACCGCCTGCAGGGTTACGTCCAGGCGCTGCGCCGCAACGGCATCGTCGTCGATCCTCACTACATTGCACGCGGTGACTTTACTTATGAAGCTGGTGCAGCCGCTCTGGCACAGCTTATCGCCCTGCCCGAACCGCCAACCGCTATTTTCTGCCACAGCGATGTCATGGCGCTAGGCGCTCTGTCACAGGCGAAGCGTAGCGGGCTGAAAGTCCCGGAAGATTTATCTATCATGGGCTTCGACGACATCGCCCTGTCGCAGTTCTGTGACCCGCCCCTCACCACTGTCGCACAACCCCGTTTCGATATTGGCAGAGAGGCTATGCTGCTATTGCTGGACAACATTAACGGCCAAAACGTTAGCAGCGGCTCTCGCCTGCTGGACTGCGATCTTATTGAGCGAGGCAGCACCGCCGCGCCCGGCAGCAGAAAATGAGCCGCTTTTAAGACTGCATAAACTGGTCAAAGCCCCGCCCCTTAAGTAACATGGCGGACTGATAAACGAATAAAGACAGCGAAACGATAGTGGCACAACGAGATTATGTAAGCCGCGGGCAATCGGCAGGGACGCGGCGCAAAAAAAGTACACCCCGCAAAAAGCAACGTAGTCTGCCCTCCGTCTCTCCGACGATGGTAGCCATTGCGGCCGCGATCGTGGTGGCCTTTGTCGGTGCTCTTTACTTTATTACTCACCATAAGAAAGAAGAGATAGACGTTCTCCCGGGCCACAAAGTGACCGGGAATGGCCTGCCGCCAAAACCAGAAGAGCGCTGGCGCTATATTAAAGAGCTGGAAAACCGCCAGCCTGGCGTTCGTGCGCCTACCGAGCCGACCGCCGGTGGCGAAGTCATGAACCAAAACCAGCTCACCAACGAACAGCGACAGCTGCTTGAACAAATGCAGGCGGATATGCGCCAGCAGCCAACTCAGCTAAATGAAGTGCCGTGGAATGAGCAAACACCTGCCCAGCGCCAGCAAACTTTGCAGCGTCAGAAGCAGATTGTTCAGCAAACGCAGCCAGCACAACAGCAGCAGCAGTGGAATACGCAAACGCAGCAGCCTCGCGTTCAGCAGCGCGTAGCGGAGCAGCCATACCAGCAGCCGCGTAACACGCAGCAAACCACGCAGCCTTACCAGCAGCCAAAAACCGTTCAACAGCAACAGCCAAAGACCTCGACGGCCAACAATCAGCAGCCTTACCAGGATCTGCTGCAGACGCCGCCGCACAGTCAGCAAAAAGCGCCTCAGCAAACCAAACCGGTTCAGCGTGAAGCTCAGCCAGCACCCATTACGCGCGAGCAGGAAGTCGCTAAGCAGGCCCCGGCCAGCCAGGAGAAGAAGGACGAAAAACGCTGGATGGTACAGTGTGGCTCGTTTAAAGGCAGCGAGCAGGCGGAAACCGTTCGCGCTCAGCTGGCGTTTGAAGGTTTTGACTCTCGTATTACGACCAATAACGGCTGGAACCGCGTCGTTATTGGCCCTATCAAAGGCAAAGACAACGTCGACGGCACAATCAATCGCCTCAAGATGGCTGGACATACCAGCTGTATTCGTCTTGCCACCGGGGGTTGAAACCCCAAAATTGCCCCCCATTTATAATGGCATTAGGCCCTGCGTACCACGCAGGGCTCCTGTTTAGCTGATGCAAAAGGGGTCCGATCGTGACAACAATAGTAAGTGTACGTCGTAACGGCCATGTGGTCATTGCCGGCGATGGCCAGGCCACGCTGGGAAATACCGTCATGAAAGGCAACGTCAAAAAAGTGCGTCGCCTGTACAACGATAAAGTGATCGCCGGTTTTGCTGGCGGTACTGCGGATGCCTTCACGCTGTTCGAACTTTTTGAGCGCAAGCTGGAAATGCATCAGGGCCACCTGGTGAAAGCCGCCGTTGAGCTGGCGAAGGACTGGCGTACCGACCGCATGCTGCGCAAGCTGGAAGCACTGCTGGCCGTGGCTGACGAGAATTCCTCTCTGATCATCACCGGTAACGGCGACGTCATCCAGCCTGAAAACGATCTGATTGCCATCGGCTCTGGCGGCCCGTACGCCCAGGCCGCCGCCCGTGCCCTGCTTGAAAACACCGAAATGGGTGCGCGCGACATCGCTGTGAAAGCGTTGGATATTGCAGGTGATATCTGCGTGTATACCAACCACTTCCATACCATCGAAGAATTACCGTCTAAAGCGTAAGGATTTCCCATGTCTGAAATGACCCCACGCGAAATTGTCAGCGAGCTGAACAAACACATTATCGGCCAGGACAACGCTAAGCGCTCCGTCGCTATCGCCTTACGTAACCGCTGGCGCCGTATGCAGCTTGACGAAGAGCTGCGCCATGAAGTTACCCCTAAAAACATTCTGATGATCGGCCCGACCGGCGTGGGTAAAACCGAAATTGCCCGCCGCCTGGCAAAACTGGCCAACGCGCCGTTCATTAAGGTTGAAGCGACCAAATTCACCGAAGTCGGCTATGTCGGTAAAGAAGTGGATTCCATCATCCGCGATCTGACTGATGCTGCAGTAAAAATGGTTCGCATGCAGTCTATTGAGAAAAACCGTTATCGCGCCGAAGAGATGGCCGAAGAGCGCATTCTCGACGTGCTGATCCCACCGGCGAAGAATAACTGGGGCCAGTCTGAAGCTCAGCAGGAACCTTCTGCGGCTCGCCAGTCGTTCCGCAAGAAACTGCGTGAAGGCCAGTTGGATGACAAAGAGATTGAAATCGATCTCGCCGCTGCACCTATGGGTGTAGAAATCATGGCACCTCCGGGCATGGAAGAGATGACCAGCCAGCTGCAGTCCATGTTCCAGAACCTGGGCGGCCAGAAGCAGAAACCGCGCAAGCTGAAAATCAAAGATGCGATGAAGCTGCTGGTGGAAGAAGAAGCGGCAAAACTGGTGAACCCGGAAGAGCTGAAGCAGGACGCCATCGACGCGGTTGAGCAGCACGGCATCGTGTTTATCGATGAAATCGACAAAATTTGTAAGCGCGGCGGCAACAGTTCCGGCCCGGACGTTTCCCGCGAAGGCGTACAGCGCGACCTGTTGCCTCTGGTAGAAGGGTGTACCGTGTCTACCAAGCACGGGATGGTGAAAACGGACCACATTCTGTTTATCGCTTCCGGCGCGTTCCAGGTTGCCAGCCCGTCAGATCTTATTCCTGAGCTGCAGGGCCGTCTGCCGATTCGCGTTGAGCTGCAGGCTCTGACTGTTGACGATTTTGAGCGCATCCTGACCGAGCCGAACGCCTCAGTGACCGTGCAGTACAAAGCGCTGATGGCGACCGAAGGCGTGAACATCGACTTTACCGAGGACGGTATCCGTCGTATTGCTCAGGCGGCCTGGCAGGTGAACGAATCAACCGAAAACATCGGTGCTCGTCGTCTGCACACCGTGCTTGAACGTCTGATGGAAGATATCTCCTATGACGCCAGCGAGCTAGATGGTCAGTCCATCCTGATCGACGCCGAATACGTGGGCAAACATCTGGATGAGTTGGTTGCAGATGAAGACCTGAGCCGTTTTATCCTATAATCCGGCTAACGCATTTTCTTCATTTGAAGTGGAGGGCTTATGCCCTCCATTTTTTTATCTAAGTTGGCAACCAAATAATGAGCGATTCGCAACCTACAAGTGTCACCCAGGCCTGGCTGGAAAGTCTTCGCCCACGCACGCTGCCTCTGGCGTTTGCTTCCATCGTCTGCGGCTCGGCCCTGGCCTACTGGCAAGGCGTATTTGACCCTGCCGTGGCGCTGCTGGCGCTGCTGACCGCCGGGCTGCTGCAAATCTTGTCAAATCTCGCCAATGACTACGGCGATGCGGTTAAAGGCAGCGACAAAGAAGATCGCATCGGGCCGCTGCGTGGGATGCAAAAAGGGATGATTACTCAGGCACAGATGAAACGTGCGCTGGTCATCACGGTCGTGCTGATTTGCCTCTCGGGCCTGTCGCTGGTCGCCCTCGCCTGTCACACCTTTGCGGACTTTATGGGTTTCTTGCTGCTCGGCGTACTGTCTATCGTCGCCGCCATTACCTACACCGTCGGCACCCGCCCTTACGGGTATATGGGGCTGGGGGATATTTCAGTGCTGGTGTTCTTCGGCTGGATTAGCGTCGCGGGGACCTGGTATCTGCAGGCTCATTCACTGGCGCCGCTGGTCATTCTGCCCGCCACCGCCTGCGGCCTGCTCGCAACGGCCGTGCTAAATATCAATAACCTACGTGATATCGACAGCGACCGTGAAAACGGTAAAAGTACGCTCGCCGTGCGCCTCGGCCCGGTCATTGCCCGCCGCTATCATGCCGGCCTGCTCATCGGTTCTTTGGTCTGCCTCGCCCTGTTTAACCTTATCTGGCTCAAGAGTCTGTGGGGATGGCTGTTTGTTCTGGCTGCGCCGCTTTTACTCAAACAAGCAGCCTATGTGGTACGCGAGCAGTCTCCTGTTGCGATGCGCCCAATGCTGGAACGCACCGTAAAAGCAGCGTTGCTAACGAATCTGCTGTTTGCCATGGGCGTCGTGCTCAGTACCGTTTCCTGATGACTGACAAATATCAATTAACAATTGATGATTTTGCCAACAGTTAACAGAACGCGATATACTGACAACTCCTGCAGCAAATGAACCTTAATCCTATGAAATACGATACTTCTGAGCTTTGTGACATCTACCAGGAAGAGGTCAACGTCGTCGAGCCGTTGTTCTCCAACTTTGGTGGCCGCTCGTCATTTGGTGGGCAAATCATCACGGTGAAATGTTTCGAGGACAACGGGTTGCTGTACGATCTGCTCGAAGAGAATGGCCGTGGACGCGTGTTGTTGGTCGACGGCGGCGGTTCGGTACGTCGTGCACTGATTGATGCGGAACTGGCTCGTCTTGCGCTGCAAAACGAGTGGGAAGGCATTGTGGTTTACGGCGCGGTACGCCAGGTGGACGATCTGGAAGAGCTGGACATTGGCATTCAGGCCATTGCGGCAATTCCGGCAGGCTCTGCGGGTGAAGGCATCGGCGAAAGCGATGTGCGCGTCAACTTCGGTGGCGTCACCTTCTTCTCCGGCGACCATCTGTATGCCGACAACACCGGAATCATCCTCTCCGAAGATCCGCTGGATATTGAGTAATCCAGCTGATACATAGCAAAACGGGCGCCTGAGGCGCCCGTTCTTATTTGTCGGAAGCGGGAATTACACTTCTTCCATTTTGCCCAGCAGCGCATGCAAACGCTCCTGCCAGACGTGCTGTTGTTCTTTCAGGCTGCTGTTTTCACGCACCAGCTCTTCGTGATTGCTCTGCGCCTGCTGCACTTCCTGAGCCAGACCGTTATTTTTCTCTTTCAGCTCTTCGATTTCCATCTGTAACAACGTAATCGTGTCAACCGCCTGCTGAACTTTTGCTTCCAGTTTCTCAAACACTTCAAATGACATTTCGAACTCTCCTGAATGGCAAGGCGTTGATGGATGGCTATCCTCGTCCCGATTCTTCGGCGACGCCTTTATGAACGTATGCGCAACACGTGGCGTAACTCGATTGTAAGGAGCGCGGATGCACGTGTCCAGCGGCTTACCGCGCTCTTTGCGTAACATGACGTTTTTCAGCCTATGCCGAAAGCCATCCGCCCTCACGGCCAAAATTTGTTAAATAATACGTTAACAAAACGCGTAACTTCCCCCGTTTTATCATGCGGTGCCGCTCATTTTTTAGCGCGAAAACGCTCATTTTCTTGACGCACCACGCACATTTAAAGTTCGATATTTCTCGTTTGTGCTCGTTAACGATAAATTAACACCGTGCCTACACGGCATAAAGGTGGCTAGGACGCTCTACAACAATAATCATCAATTTTGCCTTCAGGACCCCACTATGAGTCAGACAGCTACAACAACCTTAAAAGGCCAGTGCATCGCCGAATTCATGGGTACCGCGTTGTTGATCTTCTTCGGTGTGGGATGTGTTGCTGCATTGAAAGTGGCCGGTGCCACCTTCGGGCAGTGGGAAATCAGTATCATCTGGGGCTTAGGGGTGGCGATGGCTATCTATATGACCGCAGGGGTTTCTGGTGCACATCTTAACCCGGCCGTGACGATCGCACTCTGGCTGTTCGCTTGTTTTGACGGCCGCAAAGTCGTGCCGTTTATTATTTCACAGTTCCTTGGCGCGTTCAGCGCCGCCGCGTTGGTTTATGGCTTATATTACAATCTGTTCCTCGACTACGAACAAACGCATCATATGGTGCGCGGCAGCGTAGAAAGCCTGGATTTAGCAGGTATCTTCTCCACCTACCCGAATCCACACATTAACTTTGTGCAGGCCTTTGCCGTAGAAATGGTGATTACCGCCATTCTGATGGGCGTGATTCTGGCGCTGACCGATGACGGTAACGGCGTGCCGCGTGGCCCACTGGCTCCGCTGCTGATTGGCTTGCTGATCGCGGTTATCGGCGCGTCAATGGGCCCGCTGACCGGGTTTGCGATGAACCCTGCTCGTGACCTTGGGCCGAAGACCTTCGCGTGGCTGGCAGGCTGGGGCGACGTAGCCTTCACCGGTGGGAAAGACATGCCTTACTTCCTGGTGCCGCTGTTTGCGCCTATTGTCGGCGCGTGCCTCGGCGCATTCGGCTACCGTAAATTGATTGGTCGCCACCTGCCATGCGATGTCTGCGTTGTCGAAGAAGACAAGCCGGACACCAAGGTGACCTCTCAGCAAAAAGCACTGTAATACTGACTTCAGGACATGATTATGACTACAGAAAAAAAATACATCGTCGCTCTCGACCAGGGAACAACCAGCTCGCGTGCCGTTGTCCTGGATCATGACGCCAACATCATCAGCGTCGCGCAGCGTGAATTCGAGCAAATCTATCCTAAGCCAGGCTGGGTAGAGCACGACCCGATGGAAATCTGGGCCACCCAAAGCTCCACGCTGGTAGAAGTGCTGGCAAAAGCGGACATCAATTCCGACGAAATCGCGGCCATCGGCATCACCAACCAGCGTGAAACCACCGTGGTATGGGAGCGCGAAACCGGTAAGCCAATTTACAATGCGATCGTCTGGCAGTGCCGCCGTACCGCTGATATCTGCGAAGAGCTGAAGCGCAACGGCATGGAAGAATACGTGCGTCACAACACCGGCCTGGTGGTTGACCCGTACTTCTCCGGTACCAAAGTAAAATGGATCCTCGACCACGTTGAGGGCTCACGCGAGCGTGCTCGCCGCGGCGAACTGCTGTTCGGTACCGTGGATACCTGGATTATCTGGAAGATGACCCAGGGACGTGTGCACGTTACCGACTACACCAACGCCTCCCGTACCATGCTGTTCAACATCCACGAGCTGGACTGGGACGACCGTATGCTGGAAGCGCTGGATATCCCTCGGGCGATGCTGCCGGAAGTTCGCAAATCTTCCGAAGTGTATGGCCAGACCAACATCGGCGGTAAAGGCGGCACGCGTATTCCTATCGCAGGTATCGCCGGCGACCAGCAGGCCGCGCTGTTTGGCCAGCTGTGCGTAAAAGAAGGCATGGCGAAGAATACCTACGGCACCGGCTGCTTTATGCTGATGAATACCGGCGAAAAGGCAGTTGCATCAACCAACGGCCTGCTGACTACCATCGCCTGCGGTCCGAAAGGCGAAGTTAACTACGCGCTGGAAGGCGCGGTGTTTATGGCTGGCGCATCCATTCAGTGGCTGCGTGACGAAATGAAGATGATTGGCGATGCGTTCGACTCCGAGTACTTTGCCAACAAGGTGAAGGATACCAACGGCGTATACGTTGTGCCTGCGTTTACCGGCCTGGGCGCGCCTTACTGGGACCCGTATGCACGTGGGGCTATCTTCGGCCTGACTCGCGGCGTGAACTCGAACCATATTATTCGCGCTACGCTGGAATCCATCGCCTACCAGACTCGTGACGTGCTGGAAGCAATGCAGGCTGACTCCGGTATTCGCCTGCATGCCCTGCGCGTGGACGGTGGTGCGGTTGCCAACAACTTCCTGATGCAGTTCCAGTCCGATATTCTGGGCACCCGCGTTGAACGCCCTGAAGTTCGTGAAGTTACCGCTCTGGGTGCGGCTTACCTGGCAGGTCTGGCCGTGGGCTTCTGGCAGAACCTGGACGAACTGCAGGAGAAATCCGTTATCGAGAAAGAGTTCCGTCCGGGTATCGAAACTACCGAGCGTAATTACCGCTACGCCGGCTGGCAAAAGGCGGTTAAACGCGCCCTTGCCTGGGAAGATCACGAAGAGAAGTAATCTCCATAAGGCCCCTGAAAAGGGGCCTTTCAGTTTCTGCCTTGCCCGCCCTCTTCCCCGCCTGTGCTAAACTCCCCGGCAATTCTGTTTGCTAAATGAGTCTGCTATGAAACGAGAACTTGCCATCGAATTTTCCCGCGTGACCGAAGCCGCCGCGCTTGCTGGCTACAAATGGCTTGGCCGTGGGGATAAAAATGTGGCCGACGGCGCGGCCGTAAATGCCATGCGTATCGTCCTTAACCAAATCAACATCGACGGCGAAATCGTCATCGGCGAGGGCGAAATCGACGAAGCGCCGATGCTCTACATTGGCGAAAAGGTCGGTACCGGCAAAGGCGATGCGGTGGATATTGCCGTTGATCCGATTGAAGGCACGCGTATGACGGCGATGGGTCAGGCCAACGCCCTGGCGGTTCTCGCAGTGGGCGATAAAGGCACGTTTCTGAATGCACCCGATATGTATATGGAGAAACTGATCGTTGGGCCGGGAGCCAAAGGCGCAATCGACCTTAATCTCGGCCTTGAAGATAATCTCCGCAACATCGCGTCTGCGCTGGAAAAGCCGCTTGGCGAGCTGACGGTAACCATCCTGGCAAAACCACGCCACGACGAAACGATTAAAGAGATGCAGCAGCTTGGCGTGCGCGTGTTCGCCATTCCTGACGGCGATGTTGCCGCCTCGATCCTGACCTGCATGCCGGACAGCGAAGTTGACGTCCTCTATGGGATCGGCGGCGCTCCGGAAGGCGTAGTTTCTGCGGCAGTTATTCGCGCGCTGGACGGCGATATGCAGGGTCGGCTGCTGGCTCGTCACCACGTAAAAGGCGACAGCGAAGAGAATCGTCGCATTGGCGAGCAGGAACTGGCGCGCTGCAAAGCAATGGGCATCGAGGCCGGGCTGGTGTTAAAGCTTGATGAAATGGCGCGTAACGACAACGTTATTTTCTCCGCCACAGGCATCACCAAAGGCGATTTGCTGGAAGGCATCACCCGTAAGGGCAACATGGCCACCACGGAAACGCTGCTGATTCGCGGCAAATCCCGGACCATTCGCCGCATCCAGTCCATTCACTATCTGGATCGTAAAGATACCGAAGTGCAGAAGCATATTCTGTAACGTTTCTCGTTTGTTGGTTAGAGCTTTCCGGCTCGTTTGGGCTGGAAATGCCACCACATTCTGGAGAAGATAGAAAAAAAGTAACGACGGGAGTGCAACATGGCGGAGTGGGTTACAGGTAAAGTCACCAGGGTTCAAAACTGGACCGATTCTCTCTTCAGCCTGACGGTTCACGCGCCGGTAAATGCGTTTACCGCCGGGCAATTTACCAAGCTTGGGCTTGAGATAGACGGCGAACGCGTTCAGCGCGCCTACTCCTACGTTAACGCCCCGAGTAATCCCGATCTTGAGTTCTATCTGGTTACCGTTCCCGAAGGCAAACTCAGCCCTCGCCTGCATGCCCTTCAGCCTGGTGATGAAGTGCAGCTGGTCAGCGAGGCGGCCGGGTTCTTCGTGCTGGAAGAAATCCCCGAATGCAAGACGCTCTGGATGCTGGCGACCGGTACCGCGTTGGGGCCTTATCTGTCTATCCTGCAGGAAGGCAAAGATCTTGAGCGCTTTGACAATATCGTTCTGCTTCACGCGGTGCGCTACGCCAGCGACTTAAGCTATCTCCCGCTCATGCTTGAGTTACAGGAACGCTATCAGGGGAAACTGCGTATTCAAACCGTGGTCAGTCGTGAAACCGTTCCAGGTTCGCTTACCGGGCGCGTTCCGGCGTTAATTGAAAGCGGCGAGCTTGAGGCGGCTGTAGGCTTAGCGATGGATATTGAAACCAGCCATGTGATGCTATGCGGGAACCCGCAAATGGTGCGTGATACCCAGCAATTGCTGAAAGATACCCGGCAGATGGCCAAACATCTGCGCCGCAGACCTGGCCATATGACCGCCGAGCATTACTGGTAAGTTAGCGAAATTTAACTTCGCTGGTCTCTTTCCCGAAGCGGTTTTCTCCCTGGGTGCCAACAAACGCACCCAGGTCCATCAACACCATGACGAAGATAAGCGTCGGGATAAAACGCCCTAATCCCCACTGCCACAGCGTGCCAAAAGTTTCCCAGTTCCCCGCCACCAGCAGCCATGCCGGAATGAACAGCAACGCCCACCAGCCTTTTTTATCCCTGTCGTGCAGGCGCTTCACAATCACTGCGGCGGTGGGAATCAACGAGCCGGTGAGGAAGAAGCCCGCCGTGGAGTAAGGCAGGATTTCTGCCCCGGCCAGGGTAAACAGAATAATCAGCCCGACTATCCACGCGCCGATCCAGATCCAAAAGTCACGGCGTCCAATACGCCCTTTAAAAGAGAACAACCATTGCTGTATGGTCATGGGTAAGGTCCTTATTATTTTCTCGCGGCGTAGTGTACCCTGGTCACCGCCCGTTTTGACAAGCCAACGGATTGCCGATTTAATCGGGATGATGAACAAATCAGGAGAAGTGTGTCGATGAAATACCTGCTGCCTGCCCTTGTGCTGCTGGCGCTGCCTCTGGCGGTGAGTCGGGCAGACCCTACGTCAGATACAGCTTCTCAGCTTCCTGCCGCCCCTTACCTGCTGCCAGGTGCACCGACTTTCGATCTGACCATTACCCAGTTTCGCGGAAGGTTTGATATCGATAATCCGTCGCTGCCTCTGAATGAATTCCGCGCAGTGGAGAAAAGCCGCGACAAAGCTAACCTGACCCGCGCCGCCACCAAGATCAACGAAAATCTTTACGCTTCTACGGCGCTGGAACTCGGTACCTTAAAAATTAAGTCGATGCAGATAACCTGGCTGCCCATTCAAGGACCGGAGCAAAAAGCCGCCCGCGGCAAGGCGCTGGAGTATATGGCCGCGATTATCCGCAGCTTCACGCCAACGCTTTCAAAAGCGCAAAGCCAGCAGAAGCTGACCAAATTACTCAGCGATGGAAAAAATAAACGCTATTTCGCCCAGAACGACGGTGCCATTCGCTATGTGGTGGCAGATAACGGCGAAAAAGGGCTAACTTTCGCCGTTGAACCGATTAAGCTAACGCTATCCGAGACGTTAAACAGCGGCGAATAAATGACAAAAAGCAAAGCCTTTCACCCGCTGACTCTCTATACTGTTTCACAGACCAAGCTGCCCAACGGGCAGTGATTCTTTTTATTGCTTACCGCGTGGAGAATTAAAATGCGACATCCTTTAGTGATGGGTAACTGGAAACTGAACGGCAGCAAACATATGGTTAACGAGCTTATCGCTAACCTGCGTAAAGAGCTGTCTGGCGTGGACGGCTGCGGCGTTGCCATCGCCCCACCAACCATGTACCTGGACCTGGCCAAACACGCTGCTTCCGGTAGCCACATCATTCTTGGCGCGCAGAACGTAGACGTTAACCTGTCCGGCGCGTTCACCGGTGAAGTTTCTGCAGACATGCTGAAAGATATCGGTGCTAAATACATCATCATTGGCCACTCTGAGCGTCGTACCTATCACGCTGAGTCCGACGAGTTCATCGCCAAAAAATTCGCCGTGCTGAAAGCTGCAGGCCTGGTGCCAGTACTGTGCATCGGTGAAAGCGAAGCGGAAAACGAAGCGGGCAAAACCGAAGAAGTTTGCGCCCGCCAGATTGACGCCGTGCTGAAAACTCAGGGCGCAGCAGCTTTCGAAGGCGCGGTTATCGCTTACGAACCAATTTGGGCTATCGGTACCGGTAAATCTGCAACCCCAGCTCAGGCTCAGGCAGTACACAAATTTATCCGTGACCACATTGCTAAAGCAGACGCGAAAGTGGCTGAGCAAGTGATCATCCAGTACGGCGGTTCCGTTAACGATAAAAACGCAGCAGAGCTGTTTGCTCAGCCGGACATCGACGGCGCGCTGGTTGGCGGTGCATCCCTGAAAGCGGACGCTTTCGCGGTTATCGTTAAAGCAGCAGCTGAAGCGAAAAAAGCGTAATTACGCGAATAATATTGATGAACGGCTCCGGCAAGCGGAGCCGTTTTTTTTAGAGTTTGTGCAGCAACTGGAACCAGCCATAATCCAGCGGCAGCAGAATCAAGAACGTCACCAAGGCCAGCGCCAGGCAAAGCTTCAATCCCTCTTTGGCGGGAACTTTCCCCAGCCCCATCGCCACCACAATCGGTGAAGCCATATACGGCAGCAGCGGCGTTGAATAACCGAGCACCTGAATCATAATCACTGACAAAAGTGGGAATCCCGTCGCCTGCGAGAAGCTCTCCGCAAAGGTGGTATAAAGCGCGGGCACGCCATTCGCGGTGACGATAAAGTTGAGCAGGCTGGTGATGCCGGTCAGCGCGGCAAAGCTGGTAAAGGGCCTGCTGGCGTCCAGCGGCATAATAGCCATTAGCTTCTCGCCCACCAGAGCGCCCAGCCCAATATGAGTCACGGTCGTTGCCAGAGCCAGAATCCCCGCCACGTAAAAACAGGTACGTACATTCACGCCGCTGGCAAACTCCTCCCCGGTGATAAATCCAACGCGCGGCAACAGCGTTATGCAGGCGGCGATAAGGCCTATCCACGCAGGACCAATCCCGTGCCAGCTTTCAGTCACCCACAGTCCCAGCACGGCAACCAGCAGCCACGCCAGCCGCTTTTCTTCGGCGCTCATCGGCGCTGAGCTGGCCATTTGCTCAGGCGGCAAAGGCTTGCCGGGAAATAGCCAGGAAATCAGGCCTATCAGCACAATCCCTTTCAGAATGCCGAGCACCGGGGTGTGCAGCATCAGATAAGGCAGATAGTTAAGATGCAGGCCATAAGACCCTTCAGCCGCCCCGCTCATCACCAGATTCGGTACGTTGGCGGGTAAAATCGTGGCCGAGAGCTGGAAAGTGCCAAATCCCACGGCCAGCGCCAAACCGTACCAGGCTCGAGTGCCTTCGCCGATGGACGCTCTTTGCGCCATCGCCGCAACAATCGGCATCAGCAGCGCAATGCGCCCCATGTTCGAAGGCATAACAAAAGCCAGGGCATAACTTAGTAACACGACGCTGCCGACCATATGCAGCCAGGAATTCGTCAGCCTTGCGGAAAGCGCTCGAGCCACACGATCGGCCAGACCCGTTTTGCGAATAGCGATGCCCAGAACAAAACCGCTGAACACCAGCCAGAAGGCCGACGAGGCAAAGCCGCTAAAAATCACCTCGGCCGGGGCTATCTTCGCCACCATCGCTGCGGCAAAAAATAACAGCGCGGTCAGGTATTCCGGCAGCGCAGAAGTGGCCCAAAGAATAATGGTGATGAGAATAATAATGCCGGGCAGGATGAGGGGATCTGAAAACCAGAGCGACATACCTGTCTCCTGTAGAGTTTTTCAGCACTCTACGGGAAGATATTCAGCGAGTAAATGTCAGACAGCGGAAACAAAAATGGCCCCAAGGGGCCACTTCGGACTTAAATGGCCCCTCGGGGCCACTTAAGATTAACGCTTGCTGATTTGGTCGAAGCTACCGCCGTTAGAGAAGTGGTCCTTCTGCGCCTTCGCCCAGCCGCCAAACTCTTCATCAATGGTGTAGAGCTTCAGTTTCGGGAACTCTTTTTCATACTTTTTAGCAACGTCAGGGTTACGCGGGCGATAGTAGTTCTTCGCCGCAATCTCCTGGCCTTCTGGCGAGTAGAGATACTTCAGGTAAGCTTCTGCCACCGCCTGAGTCCCTTTCTTCTCAACAACTTTATCCACGACCGACACGGTCGGTTCTGCAAGAATAGATTCGCTCGGGGTCACAATCTCGAATTTGTTTTTGCCCAGCTCGTTGGTAGCCAGTAAGGCCTCGTTTTCCCACGCAATCAGCACATCGCCAATGCCGCGTTCAACGAAGGTGTTAGTCGAGCCGCGGGCACCGGAGTCCAGCACCTCTACGTTCTTGAATAATGCTTTAACGAAGTCCTGCGCTTTCGCCTGATCGTTATTGTTGTGGTGCAGCGCATAGCCCCATGCGGCTAAGTAGTTCCAGCGCGCACCGCCGGAGCTTTTCGGGTTTGGCGTGATGACGGAAACGCCGGGTTTAATCAGGTCGTTCCAGTCATGAATCTGTTTAGGGTTGCCTTTACGCACCAGGAACACGATGGTGGAAGTGTATGGCGCGGAGTTATCCGGCAGGCGCTTGATCCAGTTTTTATCAATGCGTCCGCGTTCGGCAATGGCATCAACGTCATAGGCCAGAGCCAGGGTCACGACATCGGCTTCAATACCGTTGATGACCGAGGTTGCCTGTTTCCCGGACCCACCGTGAGACTGGCGTACGGTGACCGTATCACCGGTCTGCTGCTGCCAGTGAGCGCTGAACGCTTTGTTGTACTCTTCATACAGTTCACGAGTCGGATCGTAAGACACGTTGAGTAACTGAATATCCTTCGCCAGTACGCCACCAGAAGCCAAAAGTAATGTTAAACCCACGCCCCACTTGTTCATCGCTCGCTCTCTCTATGAAGTTTGATGCAGCCAGCGTGCCAGAAACTATTTCAAGGATTAAAGAATAAAAAAAGATTGGCTATAACTTTTGGCGATATAACAGGCAATAAAAAACCGGGCAATGCCCGGTTTTCGCTGATAGCAGCTCGACTTAATAGAGCTTTTTAGCGCAATCCAGCCAGTCACCTTTAAACGGACGCTTCATGTTCTCAATCGCGTCGATGATGTCATGGTGAACCAGTTTTTCGTTCTGGATGCCGACGCAGCGGCCACCAAAGCCCTGCAGCAGCAGTTCGATGGAATAAGAGCCCATGCGGGACGCCAGGATACGGTCATACGCTACCGGAGAACCGCCGCGCTGGATATGGCCCAGAACGGTAGCACGGGTTTCGCGCTTGGTTTCGGTTTCAATATATTTAGCCAGTTCGTCGACATCGCAAATGTGCTCGGTAATGGCAACAATGGCGTGTTTTTTACCTTTGGCGATCCCGGCTTTAATTTCTGCCACCAGATCTTCGCGGCTGAATTCAACTTCCGGCAGAACCACAAACTCACAGCCGCCGGCGATAGCCGCAGCCAGGGTCAGGTCACCGCAGTAACGCCCCATCACTTCAACGATGGAGATACGCTGGTGTGAAGAGGAGGTATCACGCAGGCGGTCAATCGCTTCAACCACGGTTTCCAGCGCGGTGAAGTAACCGATGGTGTAGTCGGTGCCTTTGATATCGTTATCGATGGTGCCCGGCAGACCGATGCAAGGGAAGCCCATTTCGGTCAGGCGCATTGCCCCCATGTAAGAACCGTCGCCGCCGATAACCACCAGCGCGTCAATGCCGCGTTTTTTCAGGTTTTCGATAGCCACGGCGCGAACATTTTCATCGCGGAACTCAGGGAAGCGAGCGGAACCCAGGAATGTACCGCCACGGTTAATCATGTCGGACACGCTATAGCGGTCCAGCTGCACCATGCGATCTTCGTACAGACCCAGGTAGCCATCATAGACACCCATGACTTCCAGACCTTCTGACAGCGCTGCGCGCACCACACCGCGGATCGCCGCGTTCATGCCCGGCGCATCACCGCCACTCGTCAACACACCAATTTTTTTGATCATGACTACCTCTGAACTTTGAAAGCAAAATTAATCCTGTTGCCGGAAAACGCTGCGGGCAATCCGAAGCTTCGACGCTGCCCAAATAGTATAACAACGGCTTCCAGCTGAATTGATTCAGGTCAGGCCAAATGGCGGTACATTATGCAAAAACTGCCAATCAGCGCCAACTTTCCAACGTAAAACTAAAGCTCGAAATGCCCCTGTCGTCCCGCTGGAACCACAGAGCAAGGATCCTGGTGGATAATCACATCCGATCCGGGAAAACGATGCAAGATTGCCTGTTCCACCTGTTCAGCCACAACGTGCGCCTGAACCAGCGGCAAATTATCTTCCATCTCAATATGAAGCTGTATAAAGCGGGTCGGCCCTGACTGCCGCGTTCGAAGATCGTGGGCCCCTCTGACGCCGGGCCACGCATTCACGATATCAATAATAGCCTGACGTTCCTCGTCTGGTAACGCCCGATCAAGCAGCGATTGCACGGCTTCATAACCCATTTGCAGCGCGCTATACAAAATGTACACGCCAATACCCAAAGCAAACAGCGAATCCGCACGATGCCAGCCGTACCAGGATAAGGCCAACGCAATAAGAATTGCACCATTCATCATAACATCAGACTGATAATGAAGCATATCGGCCCGGACGGCCTGGCTTTGAGTTTTTCGCACCACCCAGCGCTGGAAAGTCACCAGAATTAAGGTGCTTATCAGTGCCACAATCGTGACCGCAACGCCAATACCAGGATCTTTCATCGGCGTGGGTTCGGCCAGGTGCTGAATGCCGGTCAAAAACAGGAACAGTGCAGAACCTGAGATAAACATGCTTTGTGCGAGGGCGGCCAGCGACTCAGCCTTACCGTGACCGAACGTATGCTCTTCATCCGCGGGCTGAAGCGAATAACGCACCACCAGCAGATTCGTTAATGAAGCGGCAATATCAACCAGTGAATCCACCAGCGCGGCCAGGATACTGACCGAACCGGTATACCACCAGGCGAAAATTTTAATTAACAGCAACAGCGACGCCATGACGGTCGCTGCAATTGCAGCCCGACTAACCAGCTGCCCATATTGTTGATTCATGGGGGCTCCCGCAGGTGAATGCCGCTAGTATAGCGGATCCGCCCTGAGCGTCGGGCAAAAAAAACCCGCCTTGGTAGGCGGGGAAGACAGGGATGGTGTCTATGGCAAGGAAAACAGGGTTTGTTACTGGTTACTACGGGTACTGCTACTACTCATGGCCTGCAGCGAAACGCCCTGCTGCAGTTCAGACAGTTCACGGAGATTATCCATGCGCTGCTGGTGTTTCTCATTCAAAGCGGCTTGCTGCTCCGGACTGAGTAAGTGGTACATTTGGTTGCGTACTTTTGCCATTTCAACCTGGCGGGCAACCTGTTCTTGTGCCATTTTTTCAGCCTGAGCTTTCACTGCCACTTCATCAAATTTATCTGCGGTGACCAGGCGATGCATGATCTCCATTTCGCTAACATTAACGGGTGGGCTATCATGCCTTGCCCGGTGCATAAGATCTCGCATCTGTTGGCGTTGTTGCTCAGTCAAACTTATGCCGTCAAACATATGATTCTGACCGTTGTTTCGTTTTGCCAGATTGTCGCTTTGTGGCCAGTTAACGCCGGTCGGCAAATCAGTGGCCTGGCTGGCTAACGAGGTAAACGCCAGCGTTGAGGCCATGACGACAGCGGTAACATTGCGCATCACTTGCTCCCAAAATCTGTGTGTGCTGCGATTCAACGAGAGCCAGTCTACGATTCCCGCTGCAAACTAGCGTCAGGGGGTGTAAAACAACGTAAAGTCATGGATTAGCGCGCCTTGATGACGTAATTTCTGCCTCGGAGGTAATTTCACAATGAATAAAATCCTGTTAGTTGATGATGACCGAGAGCTGACTTCCCTGCTAAAGGAATTGCTCGACATGGAAGGTTTTGACGTGATTGTTGCTCACGATGGTGAGCAAGCGTTGACGCTTCTGGACGACAGCATCGACCTGTTATTGCTCGACGTAATGATGCCAAAGAAAAACGGCATTGATACTTTGAAAGAGCTTCGCCAGACACACCAGACACCTGTCATTATGCTTACCGCTCGCGGTAGCGAACTCGATCGCGTGCTCGGCCTTGAGCTGGGTGCCGATGACTATTTGCCAAAACCCTTCAACGACCGCGAGCTTGTCGCCCGTATTCGCGCCATCCTGCGTCGTTCACACTGGAGCGAGCAGCAACAGAACAGCGACAGCAGTTCGCCGACGGTAGAAGTCGACGGGCTGAGCCTCAATCCGGGCCGCCAGGAAGCCAGCTTTGACGGGCAGGCCCTGGACTTAACCGGCACCGAATTCACGCTGCTTTATCTCCTTGCCCAGCATCTGGGTCAGGTGGTTTCACGTGAACATCTGAGCCAGGAAGTTTTGGGTAAACGCTTAACGCCGTTCGATCGTGCAATCGACATGCATATTTCCAATCTGCGTCGTAAATTGCCGGATCGTAAAGACGGCCATCCGTGGTTTAAAACCTTGCGTGGCCGCGGCTATCTGATGGTTTCCGCTTCATGATAAGTAGCCTTACCGCGCGAATTTTTGCCATCTTCTGGCTGACGCTAGCTCTGGTACTGATGTTAGTTTTAATGCTGCCGAAGCTGGATTCACGCCAGATGACCGAGCTGATGGAAAATGAGCAACGTCAGGGCTACATGATTGAGCAACACGTCGAAGCGGAGCTGGCAACCGATCCACCGAATGATTTGATGTGGTGGCGGCGCCTGTTCCGCGCCATCGACAAATGGGCACCTCCTGGCCAGCGTCTGCTGCTGGTCACCAGCGAAGGGCGCGTCATTGGCGCCCAACGCAACGAAATGCAGATCATCCGCAACTTTATCGGCCAGTCCGATAATGCCGATCATCCTCAGAAAAAGAAATATGGCCGGGTTGAGCTAGTTGGGCCTTTTTCGGTGCGAGATGGCGAAGATAACTACCAACTTTACCTGATTCGCCCGGCCAGCAGCTCGCAATCTGACTTCATTAACCTGCTGTTCGACCGCCCTTTGCTGCTACTGATTGTCACCATGCTGGTGAGTTCCCCGCTGTTGCTCTGGCTTGCATGGAGCCTCGCCAAACCGGCTCGTAAGCTGAAAAACGCAGCAGATGAAGTAGCCCAGGGCAACCTGCGTCAACATCCGGAACTCGAGGCTGGGCCACAGGAATTCCAGGCCGCGGGCGCAAGCTTTAACCAAATGGTGACGGCGCTGGAAAGAATGATGACGGCGCAGCAAAGATTGCTGTCTGATATCTCTCATGAACTCCGCACTCCGCTGACCCGCCTGCAGCTTGGTACCGCGCTGCTGCGCCGCCGAAGCGGTGAGAGCAAAGAGCTGGCACGCATTGAAACGGAAGCCCAGCGCCTGGACGGGATGATTAATGACCTGCTTGTCATGTCGCGTAACCAGCAAAAAAATGCGCTGGTTAGCGAGACCATGAAGGCTAATCAAATCTGGACTGAGATGCTGGATAACGCCGCCTTCGAAGCCGAGCAGGTGGGCAAGTCGCTGGAGATCACCTACCCGCCGGGACCGTGGCTGATGTACGGTAACCCGAATGCGCTGGAAAGCGCGCTGGAGAACATTGTTCGTAACGCCCTGCGTTATTCCCACACCAAGATAGCTGTGAATTTCTCAGTCGATAATCAAGGCATTACCGTCACCGTTGACGATGACGGCCCGGGTGTCAGTCCGGAAGACAGAGAGCAGATTTTCCGCCCGTTCTATCGTACAGATGAAGCTCGCGATCGCGAGTCGGGAGGTACAGGTCTCGGTCTGGCTATCGTGGAAACCGCCGTACAGCAGCATCGTGGCTGGGTAAAAGCTGACGACAGCCCGCTGGGTGGTCTGCGCCTGACGCTCTGGCTACCGCTTTATCACCGCTAACAAGCAGGCTCTACGGAGCCTGTTTTCATTTCTGCTTAGCCGCAATTTTGCTATTCTTCGCCCCCTAGTCGATGGGGGTTGTATGTTAAATATCGTTTTGTTTGAGCCAGAAATTCCGCCCAATACCGGGAACATTATCCGCCTGTGCGCCAATACCGGTTTCCGGTTGCACATCATTGAGCCGATGGGCTTTCCCTGGGACGATAAGCGCCTGCGACGCGCCGGGCTGGACTACCACGAGTTTACGACCGTGCTGCGCCATCGTGACTACAATGCATTTTTAGAGGCCGAAAAGCCTCAACGCCTGTTTGCCTTAACGACCAAGGGAACGCCGGCCCACAGCGCGGTGAGCTATCAGGCAGGGGATTATTTGATGTTCGGGCCGGAAACGCGTGGGTTGCCCCCTGAGATCCTGAATGCGATGCCGGCGGAACAGAAGATTCGCATCCCAATGATGCCGGACAGCCGCAGCATGAACCTCTCTAACTCGGTGTCCGTGGTGGTGTATGAGGCCTGGCGCCAGTTGGGGTATCAGGGCGCCGTGCTCAGAAGCTAAATGCCGTCGCCGTACTCAAAGCCCGCGCCGTTGAAGTGCTGATCCATATCCATCGCCGGTTTGTCGCTACCTGGCGTGCCCACAATGCGAGCCGGTACGCCAGCAGCAGTGGTATGCGGCGGAACAGGCTGTAGCACAACTGAGCCTGCGCCAATTTTTGCGCCGGTTCCGACCTCTATATTGCCAAGGATTTTTGCGCCAGCGCCAATCATCACGCCTTCGCGGATCTTCGGATGGCGATCGCCACTGGTTTTACCGGTACCGCCCAGCGTGACCGACTGCAGAATAGAAACATCGTTTTCGACGACCGCAGTCTCACCGATCACAATCCCCGTGGCGTGATCCAGCATGATCCCGCAGCCGATTTTCGCCGCCGGGTGAATGTCTACCTGGAAAGAAACTGAGACCTGATTCTGCAGGAAGATAGCCAGCGCCTGTCGCCCTTGCAGCCAGAGCCAGTGGCCAATTCGATATGCCTGGAGCGCGTGAAAACCTTTGAGATAAAGCAGCGGCGTTGAATACTTGTCTACCGCCGGGTCACGGGTGCGAACAGCCTGAATGTCACAAGCCGCGGAAGCAATCATCTGCGGATCGGCTGCGTAGGCTTCTTCGACAACCTCGCGAATCGCGATAGCCGGCATAATCGGCGAAGCTAACTTATTGGCCAGCATGTAGCTGAGCGCGTTACCAAGGTTATCGTGCTTGAGGAGCGTCGCATGATAAAAACTGGCCAACATGGGTTCACAATCCGCAAGCGCTCGCGCTTCGGCTTTAATATTGCTCCACACCAAATCCAGTTCTTCAGACGACATTGTTCTCTCCAGACAGAAAAACAACGCCCGACACCAGGGTCGGGACGTTTCAGTTATTGCGGTGTATTAAGCGATCCCTCAATTGCCGCTTCGTTCATCCTTACGAGTACGACCAAGCAACGTTAATGCTGCCTCGCGCGCATTTTTTCCGCAATACAATACCTGATAAATTTCCTCGGTTATTGGCATTTCGACGCCTACTCGAGCCGCCAGCTCGCGAACTTCTTTGGTATTGCGATAGCCTTCAACCACCTGGCCAATCTTCTGCTGTGCGCCATCCACATCCATTCCCTGGCCAAGCATCATGCCGAAGCGACGGTTACGGGATTGGTTGTCGGTACAGGTCAGCACCAGATCGCCCAGGCCAGCCATCCCCATAAAGGTTTCAGGCGAAGCACCGAGCGCACTGCCCAGACGCGTCATCTCTGCAAGACCACGGGTGATAAGCGCGGTACGTGCATTGGCGCCAAACCCGATGCCATCCGACATCCCGGCCCCAATAGCGATGACGTTTTTAACCGCTCCGCCAAGCTGAACGCCGATGAAATCGGGATTGCTGTAGACGCGGAAGCTTTTGCCGCAGTGCAGCAGGTGCTGGAGATCCTCTGCAAACTGGTCGTCGGTCGCCGCAAGCGCAATTGCGGTTGGTAAACCGGCAGCCAGCTCTTTCGCAAAGGTCGGGCCGGAAATAACCGCCAGGGGAACATCATCACCCAGCGCTTCGCGGGCAACGTCCTGCAGCAATCGACCCGTTTCAGCTTCCAACCCTTTTGTCGCCCACACAATACGTGCATCCGGGCGCATCAGCGGCTTGATTTGACGTAACACTTGCCCGAACACATGGCTCGGCACGACCACCAGAATATTGCGGCTGGCGGCAAGTGCGACGGCTAAATCACTCTCGAGATGCAGCGTGTCGGGAAAAGGAACGTCGGGCAGGAAAGCCACGTTGCAGCGATCGGCCTGCAGCGTAGCGATATGTTTGGCATCATGGCCCCACAGCACAACGTGGTGGCCATTTCTCGCAAGGGTGATAGCGAGAGCGGTGCCGTAAGAGCCGGCACCGATAACAGTCATTGAAGCATTAAGGCTGTTCATCAGGCATCCTGATGGTTTTCAGCACCTTCGCCAGCTTGCTGCTGCAGATAGTTCATGAACAACGCATCGAAGTTAACCGGTGCAAGGTTCAGCTGCGGGAAAGTGCCGCGAGAAACCAGGCTAGTGATACATTCACGCGCATACGGGAACAGAATGTTCGGGCAGTATGCACCCAGGCAATGCGCCAGCTGCGAGCCTTCGATACCGTCCACGGAGAAGATACCCGCCTGCTGAACTTCACACAGGAAAGCAGTGTCTTCGCCCAGGCTGGCGGTGACGGTTACGCGCAGTACAACTTCGTAGATATTGTCAGCCAGCTGGCTGGATGCAGTATCCAGATCCAGTTTAACTTCTGGCTGCCAGTCTTTCTGGAAAACGTGCGGCGCGTTAGGTGCTTCGAAAGAGACATCCTTGGTGTAAACACGCTGAATCTGGAAACCCATTTCTGTATTGTTTTGTTCTGACATTGTTAACCCTTAAATTTAAACGTCCTTACTCTGCGATACACGGCAGACAAACCACACTAGCTCAGCAGGGGATCGAGTCCACCACGCGCGTCCAGTGCGTACAAGTCATCGCAACCGCCAATGTGCTGTGCGTCAATAAAAATCTGCGGTACCGTGGTGCGGCCACTGCGTTTGATCATCTCTTCCCGCTTAGCGGCGTCGCCATCAATAGGCAACTCCTGGAACGCCACGCCTTTTTCATTCAGCAGGGCTTTTGCACGGTGGCAAAAAGGGCAGGTCGCTTTGGTATAGATCTCAATGTTCGCCATGGTTTACCTCAGTCTTTTCCAGATTATTTACCGCGAACCAGTGGCAGGTTTTCCCCGCTCCAGCCAGCAATACCTTCTTTTAACAGCGAGACTTGCTCGAAGCCAGCTTTGTGCAACAAAGCCGCTGATTCTTGTGAAGAAACACCGTTAGCGCATACCACAATAATGGGCTTCGCTTTGTGTTTTTCAAGCTCACCAAAATTGCCGCTTTTGATTTCGGTTGGCAGCACGTTCAGTGAATTCGCAATGTGGCCTTTACGGAAATCGTCACGCTGGCGCACATCGACAACCACCGCGTCTTCTTTGTTAATTAAGCGAGTGGCTTCACCGCGGGTTACCACTTTGACTTTGGAGGCCAGGCCTTTAAAGGTCATGAAAAGTACCGCTGCCAGCAGACCAACCCACGCCAGACTAAGTATGGGATGACGACCAACGAATTGCATAATTTCTTGCATGGGGGGTAATAACTCCCGACTAAGTAATGATGAGAAAACCAGGTGGGGAGTATACCTTCGCGTTGTGGCAATTACAGCCAGTCTGAATAATGTTATGTGGATTCTGCGGGCTGTTACGAAAAAAAAGAACCAGACTGATGTAATCCGATCGCCCTCCAGCCCCTTTCTTTGATCTTCTGCGGCTATTCACCGGGAGTGCCTGTAGTAAAATTACGCAAATTTTGTCTTAGACTCAGAGGTTGTTGCAATGTCGGTTACTAAAAAACCTATGGTGCTGGTGATTCTGGATGGCTACGGCCACCGCGAAGAGCAGCAGGATAACGCCATCCTTAACGCGAAAACTCCGGTAATGGATAACCTGTGGGCCCAGCGTCCACATACCCTGATCAACGCATCTGGCCTGGAAGTTGGCCTGCCGGACGGTCAAATGGGTAACTCTGAAGTGGGCCACGTCAACCTTGGCGCCGGCCGCATCGTCTACCAGGACTTGACTCGCCTGGACGTTGAAATTAAAGAACGTACTTTCTTTGCTAACCCGGTGCTGACCGGCGCGGTAGACAAAGCGGTTGCCGCCGGGAAAGCAGTACATATCATGGGCCTGGTTTCTCCTGGCGGCGTTCACAGCCATGAAGAACATATTCTGGCGATGATCGAACTGGCCGCTGAACGCGGTGCTGAAGCCATCTATCTGCACGCTTTCCTTGACGGCCGCGACACGCCGCCGCGCAGCGCCGAATCCTCCCTGAAGAAATTCTCCGACAAGTTCGCTGAGCTGGGCAAAGGCCGCGTAGCCACCCTGATTGGCCGTTACTACGCGATGGACCGTGACAACCGCTGGGATCGCGTTGAGCTCGCCTACGACCTGATGACTCAGGCCAAAGGTGAATTCCAGGCAGACAATGCCGCTGCCGGTCTGGCAGCCGCTTACGCCCGCGATGAAAACGATGAGTTTGTTAAACCTACGGTGATCCGCGCTACAGGTGAAGCCGAGTCCACTATGAACGACGGCGATGCGCTGATCTTCATGAACTTCCGTGCCGACCGTGCCCGCCAGATCACCCGCGCCTTTGTTAATACCGATTTCGACGGTTTCAGCCGTAAAAAAGTGGTGAAGTTTGGCGACTTCGTGATGCTGACCGAATATGCCGCAGACATTAAAACAGCCTGCGCGTACCCACCAGCTTCACTGACGAATACCTTCGGCGAGTGGATGGCGAAACACAACAAAACCCAGCTACGCATCTCCGAAACAGAAAAATACGCTCACGTTACCTTCTTCTACAACGGCGGGGTTGAAGAGCCTTTCGCTGGTGAAGACCGCGTGCTGGTGAATTCGCCAAAAGTAGCCACTTACGATCTGCAGCCAGAAATGAGCTCCGCAGAGCTGACCGACAAGCTTCTCAGCGCCATCAACAGCGGTAAATACGACACCATCATCTGTAACTACCCGAACGGCGACATGGTCGGTCATACCGGCATTTATGATGCCGCTATTTCTGCCGTTGAAGCGCTGGATAATTGCGTGGCTCAGGTGGTTAAAGCCGTTGAGGCCGTTGACGGTCAACTGCTGATTACCGCAGATCACGGCAACGCAGAACAAATGCGCGACCCGGCTACCGGCCAGGCACATACCGCGCACACCAGCCTGCCGGTTCCTCTGATTTATATCGGCAAGAAAAATCTGAAAGCGGTCGAAGGCGGCAAGCTGTCCGACATCGCGCCAACCATGCTGAGCCTGATGGGCATGGAAATCCCGCAAGAGATGACTGGCAAGCCGCTGTTCATCGTGGAATAATCCCTCCCCATGAGGGGAAAGGCGATTTTTTCAAAGACATGGGCTGTGAAGCCCGTTATTTACGCCAGCGTGTTAAGCGCTGGCGTCTTGTTATGCTCTTTTTCCAGCCACGCCGATGACAAACAGCAGCTGCAGTCTATCCAGCAGGATATCGCCGCCAAAGAGCGAGCCGTGCGCCAGCAGCAGCAGCAGCGATCCGTTTTACTCGCTCAGCTAAAAGCGCAGGAAGAAGCTATTTCTGCGGCCAGCCGTAAGCTGCGTGAAACCCAGAACACCCTCGCAGATTTAAACAATCAAATCGCAACCCTGAATAACTCTCTCGCCAAACTGCAAAAACAGCAGGCAACCCAGGAACGTAATCTGGCCGCTCAGCTGGATGCGGCGTTTCGCCAGGGTCAGCATACCGGTATTCAGTTAATTCTCAGCGGAGAAGAAAGCCAGCGAGGCCAGCGCCTGCAGGCTTATTTTGGCTATCTTAACGCTGCTCGCCAGCAGACAATCGAAGAGCTAAAGCAGACCAAAGCTGAAGCCGCACAGCAGAAATCCGAGCTGGAAAGTAAGCAGAGTGAACAGCAAACGCTGCTCTACGAGCAGCAGGCACAGCAGGCCAAGCTGGAAAGCGCCCGTAACGAACGCAAAAAAACCCTCGCAGGCCTCGAATCCTCGATTCAGCAGGATCAGCAGAAGCTGAGCGAAATGCGTCAGAACCAGTCGCGCTTGCAGAATCAAATCGCCCGAGCAGCCGCCGCAGCAAAAGCCAGGGCAGAGCGTGAGGCGCGCGAAGCCGAGCAGGTTCGCAGCAAGCAGCAGGAAGCCTCTAACAAAGGCACGACCTACAAGCCAACCGAAAGCGAACGCTCGCTGATGTCGAGAACCGGCGGCCTCGGGTCACCGCGCGGGCAGGCATACTGGCCGGCTCGCGGTTCGTTACTGCATCGTTATGGCGAACAGCTGCAAGGTGAACTACGTTGGAAAGGTATCGTTATTGCGGCGCCGGAGGGCACGGAAGTTAAAGCCATTGCCGACGGACGCGTGATCCTTGCCGACTGGCTGCAGGGCTATGGCCTTGTCGTCGTTATTGAACACGGTAAAGGCGATATGAGTCTCTACGGCTACAACCAGAGCGCGTTGGTCAGCGTCGGCACCCAGGTGCGCGCCGGGCAGCCTATCGCACTGGTCGGTAGCAGTGGCGGCCAGGGCCGTCCGTCACTCTATTTCGAAATTCGTCGCCAGGGCCAGGCAGTGAATCCACAACCGTGGTTGGGAAGATAAGTTTTGCCTCAGTTCCGCACTGTTTTTTTCGCCGCCGCCAGCGGGCTAATGCTGGCAACCTCCGCATGGGCCGGTAAGCTCTCGATAGTGATTGATGACTTTGGCTATCGTCCTCAGCAGGAAAACCAGGTGCTGACACTGCCGACTAACGTCTCCGTTGCCGTGCTGCCCAATGCGCCTCACGCTCGTGAAATGGCCACCAAAGCGCATAACGCCGGGCACGAAGTCCTGATCCACCTGCCGATGGCACCGCTTAGCAAGCAGCCGCTTGAGAAAGATACTCTACGCCCGGACATGAGCAGCAGCGAGATCGAGAGAATTATTCGCGACGCGGTAAACAAAGTCCCTTATGCCGTTGGCATGAATAACCATATGGGCAGCGCGATGACCTCCAGCCTGTTCGGGATGCAAAAGGTGATGCAGTCGCTGGAGCAGTACAATCTCTATTTCCTGGACAGCATGACCATTGGCAACAGCCAGGCAACGCGTGCCGCAGCCGGGACGCGCGTAAAAGTGATTAAGCGGAAGGTCTTTCTCGACGATACCCAGAACGAAGCGGATATTCGCTTTCAGTTCAACCGCGCGATTCAACTTGCGCGCAAAACCGGGTCGGCAATCGCCATCGGCCATCCACACCCATCAACCGTTCGGGTCCTCCAGCAGATGGTCTATAACCTTCCGCCGGACATTACTCTGGTACGCCCGAGCAGCCTGCTTAATGAACCACAGGTAGACACTTCAACGCCAAATAATACGCAGCCGGGCAAACAACAGCCGCCTCGTAACCCATTCCGTGGCGTGAAGCTGTGTAAACCGAAACAGCCTATCGAGCCGGTGGACGCAACCACCTACTTTAAAGTCATCAGTGAAAGTATTGCCGAGAGCGCGCTGGTGAAATATCTCCAGCATCAGTGGCAGGGTTGGGGCAAACAGGCGTGACTGAAAAACCAGAGGGCGCGATGCCCTCTGGATTAATGATTAATCCCAGCTCAGGATAACTTTACCGGACTGCCCGGAGCGCATCGCGTCAAAGCCTTTCTGGAACTCATCGATAGAGAAACGATGGGTGATGATAGGAGACAGATCCAGGCCAGACTGGATCAGCGCGGCCATCTTGTACCAGGTCTCAAACATCTCTCGCCCGTAGATACCTTTAATAAACAGTCCTTTAAAGATAACCTTGGTCCAGTCGATAGACATATCAGACGGCGGGATCCCCAGCATGGCAATACGGCCGCCATGGTTCATGGTATCCAGCATGGTGCGAAACGCCGGAGGTGCGCCGGACATCTCCAGGCCAACGTCAAACCCTTCGGTCATCCCCAGCTCGCTCATCACGTCCTGCAGGCTTTCTTTGCTGACGTTAACCGCGCGAGTAATACCCATTTCACGCGCCAGTTCCAGGCGGTATTCGTTCACGTCGGTAATCACCACGTTACGAGCACCAACGTGCTTCGCTACCGCAGCGGCCATGATCCCGATAGGACCCGCGCCGGACACCAGCACATCTTCGCCCACCAGATCGAACGAAAGCGCGGTATGCACTGCGTTGCCGAATGGATCGAAGATAGAAGCCAGATCGTCAGAGATATTGTCCGGAATTTTGAACGCATTAAAGGCCGGGATAACCAAATACTCAGCAAAACAGCCAGGGCGGTTGACGCCAACGCCGGTGGTGTTGCGGCACAGGTGGGTACGACCGCCGCGGCAGTTACGGCAGTGACCACAGGTGATGTGCCCTTCGCCGGAAACGCGGTCACCAATCTTGAAGCCTTTCACTTCCTGGCCTATGCCAACCACTTCCCCCACGTATTCGTGACCCACAACCATAGGGACAGGGATGGTTTTTTGCGACCATTCGTCCCAGTTGTAGATATGTACGTCGGTACCGCAAATCGCCGTTTTACGAATTTTAATCAGCAGATCGTTATGACCCATTTCCGGCTTGGGTGCATCCGTCATCCAGATGCCTTCTTCCGCCTTCAGTTTTGCTAATGCTTTCATGGCCGCTCCCTTAAGCGATAACGCCTAATTGCTTACCGATACGCGTAAACGCATCAACCGCACGTTCAATTTGCTCAGGGGTATGCGCCGCCGACATTTGGGTACGAATACGCGCCTGACCTTTTGGCACCACCGGGTAGAAGAAACCGGTGACGTAAATACCTTCTTTTTGCAGCTCACGCGCAAAGTTCTGCGCCACAACCGCTTCGCCCAACATCACCGGAATGATCGCGTGATCGGCACCGGCAAGCGTAAAACCGGCTGCGCTCATTTTTTCGCGGAACAGGCGGGCATTCGACCACAGGCGCTCACGCAGTTCTTCGCCTGACGCCAGCATCTCCAGAACCTTAATAGAGGCGGAAACAATGGCCGGAGCGAGCGAGTTAGAGAACAGATAAGGGCGTGAACGTTGGCGAAGCCATTCAATAACTTCTTTGCGTCCTGCGGTGTAGCCACCGGAAGCACCGCCCAGCGCTTTGCCCAGCGTACCGGTGATGATGTCAACGCGGTCCATGACATCGCAATATTCGTGCGTGCCGCGCCCGTTGGCACCGACAAAACCCACAGCGTGAGAATCATCCACCATCACCAGCGCATTATATTCGTCCGCCAGGTCACATACGCCCTGCAGGTTGGCAATCACGCCGTCCATTGAGAACACGCCGTCGGTGGCGATCATCACGTGACGAGCCCCGGCAGCACGCGCCTCTTTCAGGCGAGTTTCCAGTTCCTGCATGTCATTATTGGCATAACGGTAGCGCTGGGCTTTACACAGGCGAACGCCGTCGATAATCGAGGCATGGTTCAGCGCATCGGAAATGATGGCGTCTTCCGGGCCAAGCAGGGTTTCAAACAAGCCGCCGTTGGCGTCGAAGCAGGAGGAGTAAAGAATCGCATCGTCCGTACCGAGGAATTCCGCCAGCTTGCCTTCCAGCACTTTGTGGCTGTCCTGAGTGCCGCAGATAAAGCGCACCGAAGCCATACCAAAGCCGTGCTTATCCATCCCCTGTTTAGCCGCTTCAATCAGCTGCGGATGGTTAGCAAGACCCAAATAGTTGTTGGCGCAGAAGTTGATAACGTGGCTGCCATCGGCAACGGTGATATCCGCATTCTGGGCGGAGGTGATAATACGCTCTTCTTTAAATAACCCTTCCGCACGAGCCGTCTCGAGCTGGGAGGTCAACTGCTTGTAAAAATCTTCGCGCATCGCGATTCTCCAGGCATGGCAAATTTCGGCACATATTACCCAAACCTATACCAGGAGACGAGATTACGCTTCAGGGAATCTGATTTTTGCAGGATAAATCACGAGGGTGAAAAACTTCCGCTCATTAGGCGGGTCTTTAATTGTAATGGTATGATAAGAGCCATTAGCGCATCAGGCACAAGGCCTGAAAGCCCCACTTTTTAAAGGTTAAGCTTATGATTATCGTTACTGGCGGCGCCGGCATGATCGGCAGCAATATTATTAAATCCCTGAATGAGCAAGGCTACCGGGACATCCTGGTGGTGGATAACCTGAAGGACGGCACTAAGTTTGCTAACCTGGTTGATCTTGATATCGCTGACTACATGGATAAAGAAGACTTCCTTATCCAGATTATGGCCGGGGAAGAGTTTGGCGATATCGACGCTATCTTCCATGAAGGTGCCTGCTCGTCCACCACAGAGTGGGACGGCAAGTACATGATGGACAACAACTATCAGTATTCTAAAGAAGTCCTGCACTACTGCCTCGAGCATGAAATTCCGTTCCTGTATGCTTCTTCCGCTGCCACTTACGGCGGTCGCAATAAAGACTTTATCGAATCCCGCGAATATGAGCAGCCGCTGAACGTTTACGGCTACTCCAAGTTCCTGTTCGACGAGTATGTCCGCCAGATCCTGCCTGAGGCTAACTCTCAGGTGACCGGGTTCCGCTACTTTAACGTCTACGGACCACGTGAAGGCCACAAAGGCAGCATGGCGAGCGTGGCATTCCACCTCAACACTCAGTTAAACAACGGTGAAAATCCTAAGCTGTTTGAAGGCAGCGACGGCTTCAAGCGCGATTTCATCTACGTGGGTGATGTTGCCGCCGTTAACCTGTGGTTCTGGCAAAACGGTGTTTCCGGTATTTTCAACTGCGGTACCGGCCGGGCGGAATCCTTCCAGGCCGTGGCAGATGCCGCGCTGGCGTTCCACAGCAAAGGCAGCATCGAATACATTCCTTTCCCGGACAAGCTGAAGGGGCGCTACCAGGCTTATACCGAAGCAGACTTAACCAATCTGCGTGCTGCAGGCTATGACAAGCCGTTCAAAACCGTCGCCGAAGGGGTGGCGGAATACATGAAATGGTTAAACCGCGACGCATAAGCAGCACAGGGAACGCATGAAAATTCTGGTGATTGGCCCGTCATGGGTGGGCGACATGATGATGTCGCAAAGTCTCTATCGCACGCTCAAGGCGCGTTATCCCCAGGCGATAATCGATGTGATGGCACCCGCGTGGTGCCGTCCGCTGTTATCCCGCATGCCGGAAGTGAACGAAGCTATCGCCATGCCGCTTGGTCACGGCGCACTGGCAATAGGCGAACGCCGTCGTCTTGGCCACAGCCTGCGTGATAAGCGCTACGATCGCGCTTACGTCCTGCCAAACTCGTTCAAATCCGCACTGGTTCCCTTTTTTGCCAACATCCCCCACCGCACCGGCTGGCTGGGCGAGATGCGCTATGGCCTGCTGAACGACAGCCGCAAGCTGGACAAACAGGCCTGGCCATTGATGGTCGAGCGCTACGTCGCATTGGGCTACGACAAAGGCGTAATGCAGTCGGCCAAAGATCTGCCGCAGCCACTGCTGTGGCCTAAATTACAGGTTAATGAGGGTGAAAAAGCCCAGGCCTGCGCCGCTTTTAACCTTGAGCAGCAGCGCCCGATGATCGGTTTCTGCCCGGGAGCCGAATTCGGCCCGGCAAAGCGCTGGCCGCATTATCACTACGCCGCGCTCGCAGCGAAGCTCATTGATTCTGGCTATCAGGTTATTCTTTTCGGCTCGGCCAAAGATAAGGAAGCGGGTAAAGAGATTCTGGCGGCCCTGTCCACCGAGCAACAGGCGTGGTGCCGTAACCTTGCGGGTGATACCCAGCTTGAACAGGCCGTTATCCTGCTCTCAGCATGCCAGGGCGTGGTCACTAATGACTCTGGCCTGATGCATGTTGCCGCCGCACTCGACCGTCCTCTGGTGGCACTTTATGGCCCAAGCAGCCCTGATTTCACGCCGCCGCTCTCTCATAAAGCGAAGGTCATTCGCCTGATCAGCGGCTACCATAAAGTACGTAAGGGCGATGCAGCCGAAGGGTATCACCAGAGCCTGATCGATATTACTCCCGATAGCGTGCTGATTACGTTAACCGAACTGCTCACCAGTAGTAAGGAAGACTGATGCGTGTACTTCTGGTTAAAACGTCCTCGATGGGCGATGTACTGCATTCCCTTCCTGCGCTGACGGACGCGATGCAGGCGATTCCGGGTATCAAATTCGACTGGGTTGTTGAAGAAGGCTTTGCCCAGATCCCGGGCTGGCATCCCGCCGTGGATAAGGTGTTTCCGGTTGCTATCCGCCGCTGGCGTAAAAGCTGGTTTGCCTCCAAAACACGTACCGAACGCAACGCATTCTATCAGGCACTGAAAACCAGAGAATATGACTGCATCATCGACGCTCAGGGGCTGGTAAAGAGCGCAGCGCTGGTCACACGTAAGGCGCATGGCATAAAGCACGGCATGGACTGGAACAGCGCGCGTGAGCCACTGGCCAGCCTGTTCTACAACGTAAAACACAGCGTGGCTAAACAGCAGCACGCCGTTGAGCGTATCCGTGAGCTTTTTGCCAGGAGTTTGGGTTATGCCAAACCCAATCGGCAGGGCGATTATGCAATTTCAGGGCATTTTCTTACTAATCTTAAAGGTAGTGAGGAAAAGTATGCTGTATTTTTACATGCAACAACCCGGGATGATAAACACTGGCCCGAAGCAAACTGGCGAGAACTGATTAAGCTCATGGCGGCGACCGGCCTGCGGATAAAGCTGCCATGGGGTGCTCCACACGAAGAAGAAAGAGCCAAGCGCCTGGCCGAAGGGTTTAGCTTTGTTGAGGTGCTGCCCAGGATGACGCTTGAAAGCGTAGCCAGGATATTGGCTAATGCGGAATTTGTGATTTCTGTTGATACAGGATTAAGCCATCTTACCGCAGCATTAGACCGACCAAATCTGACGCTTTATGGGCCGACGGATCCGGGATTGATTGGAGGGTATGGGTTACACCAGCAAGCCCTAAAGAGTGAGGATCACACAATGACTTCAATATCAGCAGGCGACGTGCGAAAATCGCTACAACAATTAAATATATTATAAATATTTCAAGAGTATACTCATGCTTGATAGCTCAATTCTTTCTCAACATTGCAGCAAGAGAAAAGATGTCTTCTTCCGCGTAGTAGACGGCCTGTTTTTTGCGGGATGTCTGCTGTCATTAGTGATGGCGCTAATCAATCCGGATCAGGCAATTAAGGTCTTCATTTTCAGTGCCGTACTTTCACTGCCTCTGATTTTCAATAATTATAATAACCTATTAAAAAATAAAAGCTTATGGCTTTTACCTCTTGCGCTTATTGCATTTGGGCTGATGCAAGTCATTTGGGTTGCGATCTTTAAACAACATAATTCTCCCTTCACTGCAGCCTATCGCTCTTACCAAAATGGCGGTAAAAATTTAATTTTTGCCGCCTTGATGATTACAGCAATTTGCTCGCAACAGACAATCTCCTCAGGCAAAAGCCGGATTGCACGATACGTAACCATCGCAACGGGGTTAGGACTCTATTGCTGGGCAGGGTATCAGCTTTATGCAACAAGCGGTGCTAACCCTCTCGCCTATAGAGTAACTCTAGGCCTGGAGTTCGCAACAGGCACGGCGTATGCCCTGACTTTTATTGCGCTTCTGGCCTCTCAGGCAATTCTTAACCTGCGTGGTATTTGGGTTATTCCTTTTTATTTCATACATTTTGCATTATCCACTTTGGCCATTGTTTCAACACAAACAAGAGCGGCCATTTTGGTCTATCCGGTGCTGTGCATTGTCTTGTTGCTGCTGAATTACCGCCACAACCGCAAAGTATTATTTGGGTCTTTAGCAGGCTTTATTATCCTGAGTCTGGCAGCGCTAATTCCACTGAAACCAGTCCTGGAACAACGCTATATTGAATTTAAAAGTGATATTACTGCTTATCAGAGCGATAACAGTAACTCGTCTATTGGAGCAAGATTCGCGATGCAAAAAGCGGGTCTGGAAACAGGAAAGCTCAAGCTATGGGGTGAATCACTTGAACAACGAAGTGCGGTCTTAACCGAGTTGGAAAAAAGCGATCCCTCATTAAGCGGTGCGTTGTTTTTTTCCAACATTCATCTCCATAACGAAGTGATGGATACCTTTTCGTTGAAAGGCGTTACAGGAGTGATATTGCTGCTCATTTTATATACATCAGCTGTCTATATCTCTCTTAAACAGAAAAATATACTGATGCTAGTCGTAGCTGGTGCAATCATTGCTTATGGTTTAAGCGATATGGTGCTGTACTCGAAAGCGGAATCATTAATCAGTATGTTGGCCCTTTGCTTTGCCTTCATTTTGTTTCCTGGCACAATGAGAGAGCAGTCCCATGAATGATAGAAACGATTACCTTCTTAGCATTATTATCCCGACATACAATAATGCAGAATTTATCATCTCGACACTGTCATCACTGCAACAGGGGCTCACAGATGAAGTTGAAATTATCATTATCAATGACGGCTCAACCGACAACACTGATGAAAAAATAGCCAACTTTTATCAATTAAGACCCTGCAATAACGTAAAAATTATCCATCAGGCTAATCAGGGAGTTGCCATTGCCAGGAACCGTGGGCTAGACATTGCCACAGGTATTCACATCGCATTTGTTGATAGTGACGATATTATCAGCCCCGACTACTTCACTCTTTTGCTACCGATCCTGCGTGAACAACGTTATGACATCGTAGAATTTAGTTTAACTCGTGACGAAGAAAAACTGCATACTGCACAACATAGCAGCAACGAGAAAATTGCACGAAGTGAACTCATTTTGCAGGATGCCCGGTATTTACCGTTGATACCGACGTTCAGCGCTGCACAATGGCATCTGGTCACCAAAATATTTCATCGGGATCTTCTTGGCAGCGACCGATTTGAAGCAAATCGCCGCTATGAAGACATTATCTTTAGCCCATTTCAGTACTTTAAATGCCGTCGAATTTTAAAGCTTGACGCCAACCTCTATTATTATCGGATAAACAGCCAAAGCATCACTGAAAATCTACGAGAGAGTGACGCTCAGCACATATTTTTTGCCATGAGAAAAATGTGTGACTATATAAAAGGCAATCCAGAAAAACGCTCGGTAGCAACACTAATGATTGTTAACTGTTTCCTTGAAGGGCGCAAAATTGTACGCAAAAAGAAAGGCTACTATGCCTATGATGAGCAAATGTTAAGCGATATAAAAACAGCACTACAGTATTGCGACGAAAGCGTTATGAACAAAAAAATCATCTATAAAATGCGACATCCTTGGGTAGATACATTTATCTCTTCTACTCGTAACCAGGTATTGAAGCTTTGCAAGAAAAAGATCAACAAGGAACGTTAAGATGGCTCAACAACATATAGATCGCATCTTAATTTGTAAGCTTAAATTCTATGGTGATGTATTACTCATTACTCCAATCATAGCAAGTCTACAGGCTCGCTATCCTCAGGCTAAAATTGACGTATTGCTGTATAAAGATACAAAAGCAATTCTCGCGGCAGATGGCCGAATTAATCAATTTTATCTGGTCGAAAAGAAGCTCGGACTGCTCGACACAATTAAAAACTATCTCACCCTACGACGTGAGCTGAAAAAAAATCGCTATGATCTGATTGTGAACCTGACCGAACAGTGGCCCATTGGCGTGCTAGTGGCATCATTAGGGCGGCCTTCTATTGCATTTCAACGTGAGAAACAGCTGTGGAATAAGCTCTTTAGCCGGGTAGTCCCTATGACAGGAACTCACATCGTTGAGCAAAACCTGTCTCTGCTGAAGGGTATCGACTTTAACGATACTGACCTTACGCCACGGATGCAGCTAAATTATCGGCAAAGTGACTTTCAGGCGTTATGTTCCCGGGATCCAGAGCTCACCTTACAACCTTATGTGGTTATTCAGCCCACAGCACGGCAGTCGTTTAAGTGCTGGGATGAGGATAAGTTCGCTGAGGTTATTAATCACCTGCATAGTCAGGGATTGAAGGTCTATTTAACCTGCGGGCCAGCAGCCAGTGAACAGGAAGAGGTAAAGCGTATTGCCAGCCTGTGCGATATTTCTCCAGACATCCGTTTTGCAGGGAAAACATCATTCCTGCAGCTTGCCGCGCTACTCGACCACGCAATCCTATATATCGGCGTTGATTCCGCCCCAATGCACATGGCTGCTGCATTAAATAAACCTCAAGTATGCCTGTTTGGTGCAACTAACTATCAGCAATGGCGACCATGGTCAGATAAAGCGACGCTGATTTGGGCGGGAAATTATCACCCTATGCCCGAAAGAAAAGATTTGGATCGTTCGCAGAAGTATCTTTCCTGGATCCCAGCTCAGGCCGTCATTGACGCTATCGATACCACGTTGAAAAATACGGTAACACAAGACAATGAGAAAAAATAAATGGCTAATAACTCAGTAATCAATGTCGCCTGGTGCACGGATGCCAATTATCTGGAGTATGTAGCCACCTCGATGATATCCGTTTTGATGAATAACACTCATCAATCACTGGCCTTTTATGTTTTTGTTTATGATGTCAGCGATGATGAAATCGAAAAGCTAAAATCGATTAATACATGTATTCATGTGCAAAAAATTGAAAAATCAGATATAGAAAAATACAGTGATAATCTAAAAATAAAACACCTGAATCGCTCTATTTATATGCGACTTGCAGTTCCGCGTCTTTTACGTGATAACGTTGAAAACTTGATTTATCTTGATGCCGATACGCTTTGTTTTGATAGTATAAGTTCAATAAGTGAAGTTAATATTAGTGACGTTATCTGCGCGGTAAGTCATGACGCTTTAACTATTGATGAAAACAAAAATGCACAACGCCTGGGCTTAAAAAACACACATTACTTCAACTCAGGATTCCTTTATATCAATGTGAAAAACTGGATCCAGCATGATATAGAAAACAAGGTAAATACATTGCTGCAGGAAAAGGGAAACAGCCTACCTTATCCTGATCAGGATGCCTTAAATATTGTCATTGATGGCAACGTGAGATTCATAGATAATAAATGGAATTTTTTATTTAACTGGTTTACCGACGAGCAAAAAGAAACGTTTTTCTATCATAAAAACCTGACACCTAAAATCATGCATTTCACTGGGGGCAGGAAACCATGGTATAAAGAGCACGCTGGGCTAGCACAACAGCTTTATGTTTTTTACCATCATTTCACCCCATGGCGTGATTCTCCTTTGCGCTCCTACAAGCCTCGTATGCGGCCAACAGATTATAGAGTCTATGCGCGACAAAATGCCAAAAAGGGTCATTACTTTATTGCCATTGGTTGGTATTTGAAATACATCAAAAGCAAATTCCATTAAAAAAGCTCCCTCTGGGAGCTTTTTTATCATTACGGTAAAACAATCTATTATAACAGGGCATTACTTACTTTTAAGCTTCGCTATTAGATAACCAACATAACTAACAATAGACTTCAGGGTTTTTCCTTGAAGTCTTTCATGCCGTGATTTCTTCTTGAATTGCTTAGGTGTTATTGCCCCAAGTAACGGCACATCTGACCACGGAGAAGCTTTATAAGCGACGCCAAAATATTGTGCTGATGGATAAACTGCCCAGGAGTGCCATGGTTTTGTCACGCCGATATAATGAATAAGGATAGTCTCATCAGTAATGAACTCTTTATATTTCTCCAGGTCCTTACTTTTTAACTCTTGCTTCATACCATAAATAGCATCATAAATACGTGGTAAGAACATTACCTTATTCAGGAACATAATATTTAATACATCCTGATCGAAGAAAGCAAAACTTTTATTTTTATCCATTAACATATTGAAAGCAGTACTTAAGAAACTCTGTGCTTTCCATGCTTTTAGGTTGGCATAAATTACGCCGGCATTGAAGTAATCACTTTCAAACTGTGGCGTATTCAATCTCTGAGCGGCATATTCACGACTAGAATCAATATCAAGGATTACCGCAGCAACACGATCTCCAAAATCAATATCACACAACTTATGCAACGACCCTTTGCATATCACATCAGCATCAATATAAAGAAGTGAGTCAATTTCATCACTTAAATATTCAAATGCTATGAAACGAAAATAGGTTGCATGCGACCAGGCGTTGCCACAAGGTAAGACCTTTAGCCCTTCGGAATCCATAACATATACAGTAATTATGGTATGATATTGCTGAACAAGGCGCTGTAAACGCACTTTATAATCTTCATCAATAGAATCAGTAAAAAGATGAAAATGAATGGGGGTGTCACGATTGTTCATCAGCACAGATGTTAATGAAATAGCGGCACCGAACATAAAGTTTTTATCAACACCCCAGGCAATATTCAGGGCCGGACCCTGATAAGATTCCGGGGTTGAGGAATAAACCAATTTTTCCTTAATTGCCTGGCGACAGTCGAAATTCATTATTTTCACCTTATTTATATCAATACCAGTCAAAAATTTTCATTTGCAGTGTTTAATCCTGCGAATTACACAGCTTATATTTTATATACATAATATGACTCAGAACAGAGCTAATATGCTTTCCCTGAACCTTTTCATGGCGCGACTTTCTTTTGTACAACTTTGCCGCATTCGCATTTAACAACGGTTTTTCGTTCCAGGGAGATTTTTTATATGCATGCATAAAGAAATCTGCCGCCGGGTAGTTAGCCCAACAATGCCATGGCTTAGTCACACCAACATAGTGAATAAGTATTGTCTGTTTAGAAATATAATGCTTATATTCATCAATGCTTTTGTTAACTAATTCCTGATCCACCCCATAAATGCAATTAAAATCTCGACGTAATGAGATGACATTACCTACAAATAGAATATTAAGAACATCCTGGTCAAAATAAAGCAAACCCGCTTGTCTCTCAAATAAAATGGCAAAGGCTTTAGACAACAGCCCCTGCTCGCGCCAGACAATCAGGTTGGCAAACACAACGCCGGAATTAAAGTAACCATCTGACAGGGCCGGTATTCCTAAGCGTTCACCCGACTTAAGGCGAACTTCATCAATATCATGGATAACCGCTGCATATTCGCCGTTAAACTTAATCTCAGATAGCTCAAGAAGAGAACCTTTACAAACAACGTCCGCATCAAGATAGAGCACCGAATCCAACTCGGCACTCAAGTATTCGAAGGCAAAATAGCGATAGTACATGGCATAAGTCCATGCCTTGGTACTTGGGAGCTTACGAAACTCCTGGTTATTAAATAAAAATACAGTAACCGAAGTGCCGTATGTTTTAGCAAGAGACTCTATGTGCGAAAGATACTCATCATCAACATAATCAGTAACAATGTAGAAACTGATATCGATATCCGGATTATTGATCAATACGGATGTCATTGAGATGCCTGAACCAAACAAAAAATTACGATCAACACCGTATGCAATATTTAACTTATTGTCTTTTGCATGCTCAGAGTGATCGAATGTTATCTTCTTAAGCACCACTTTATCGAAATCAAGTTCCATTCTTTCTTGCCTCATACCTTACAGGGCTTTTACTTTTAATTAATTATAATGACTTTCTTACCGTTCTTTTCTGTATCTTTTGTGCTTTAACGCCTGCAGTGGCAAACAAAGCTGACTCATTCTTGATGATGTCGCGTAATGGCACAGAAAAATAAATGCTCAGAAATCGGTAAATGTCGCGAGAAGTTAACCCAATGTGCAAAGATGAAAAATAAAGGCCGATGAGGTCTTTGTCTCGCCAACGTCGAGGTACGGCGGGACGAATTTGAGCCCGGTGTAAATCAATCACCGATATCTTGAATGGTTTTTTTGGGGACTCAAACGGTAAATGCAAAAGGAAGTGGCATATGTAGCAATCCCGATGATTTACGCCGCCACGGTGCATATCTCTAACCATCCCGGCCACGCGTTGGATAATTGCGCGTTTCACGCTAACTTCGGGTGGCCTGGCGGCCCAATCTGCACAATAGTCTTCAAGACTCACGGTTGGGGACAGGTCTTCGGTAATAATAAAAGAGGTTCGTTCTAAAGGATTCAGCCCCTTTTGTCCAAACGCAACGCCCTTCATCGTGTCGACGCCAAGCGCCTTGAGCCGATGAATAGCAAACCATTCTCTGTCTGCACCCAGCACCGGCATACGTAATGAAGCCAGGTTTTTTACTACTTCTTTTAACGTTGTGCCACGATGATACTTCAGAAAATAGCCTTTACCCTCCATCTCGAAACGGATAGTCCGACGAGATTCCAGGGCACGGAAGACCTCTCCCTCAAGCTTTATAACCTCAGCAAAAGGGTCTTTTCCGCGCCATTGCGTAGCAAACGGCTCTTTAAGCTCAATCATGTTCACAACCTAAAATAATATCGGCCACTTTCTCAGGCAAACTGTACAGATCCTCACTGTCGGCATAATGCCGCGCATGCTCGGCCCATTGATTACGCAACGCATCATTCTCTAATGCATTGAAAAGTGAGCGGTTCAACGTCGACTGGTTAAACGGCTCAGGAATCACCTCACCACAGCGAGCAGACTCAATATAGTGTGCATACCCGCACACTTCCGTCACCAGAACCGGTAATCCAGAAACGATAGCTTCCAGCAGAACAATCCCAGCCGCTTCCTGGACCGCAGGATGGATCAGTATATCGGCTGCAGCCATCAGCTCGGCAACGTCATCTCTGCCTGAAAAGAACTGCACGTTATCTGCAATTCCAAGCTGCCGCGCCCTGGCTTCGAAACGGCCGGGTTTATCCTGCCCTACGACCAGAAAACGCGTTCTTTTGCGCAAGGTTTCCGGCAACACGGCTATCGCCTCCAGCGAACGAAACACGCCTTTGCGCTTAAAATCCGAGCCCACTTGTAAAACCATTAACTGCTGCGGATCGATTCCGTTCTTCTGGCGGTAAACCTGCCGGCTGTCTGCAATCTGGTTGCTGTACTTTCTGTCGGGGTAAATTCCCGGTGGCATAATATGGAAGCGATCCGATTCCGTCTGATAGTGCTTTTTGAAATCAGCAATTTGCGTTGGCGTCAGCATCAGCAGCTGAGTTTTCTTTCCCTGCTGGAATGTCGCTTTCTCAAATTGCGCATAGTGCCGATAGCGAGCGGTCAATTTGTAGAAAAAGCCCTTTTCACGCTCAACCTTTTCGGCATAGCAGACGTCAGCTGCGTAATAAACATCGAGACCGGGCATTTTGTTGAATCCGACGACTCTATCGACCGGATGCACCTTCAGTTCATTCTCAACCCATTGATGATACTGCGCATTTTTGCCATGATTTGTACGAGCCGTCACCGGAACAAGAACGATTTCAAACTGCTCAGGATGCTCCCCTTGCCACTGTTGGGTAAACACTTTGACGTGATGCCCACGAGAAGCAACGGTTTGAGCTATACGCATAAAATCGCGCTGCAGGCCGCCGTAGGGAAAGTATTTGTATAAGCAAAAAGCAATGATCATGTACTCATATCCGTGAGGCCTAAACCGAAGTCAGACAAACCATAGGGAAAAATCGCTCTAACCAGGTCGATGATGTCGGAAATAAAATGCTCAATTTTCCAACATTGACGAGTCCCGAATGCCTTCCAAAACGTTGCATAGTGTAGCATTTATCAGGGGGCAATCCGATATGAATATCAATCGCACAAAGCAAAGCACAACCTATTATAAAATAAGAAAATTATCTCTATTATCTCTAGTCGTAATGCCTTACCAGCACGGTTTGCAAACCCAGAATTTACCCTCATCTATTCAATAGAAATTGAAAAAAACACCCAAGCGAATATCACCAGGAACAATCAGGGGTCATTTCAGGCAAATTCCGCAAAAGTAATGGCAAAGCTCAGGTTAAATACATAGAATCCCCAGCACATTCATAATGTCAGCCGTGTCCTATGCTCCAATTGCTTTACACCATACTGCTTTACCTCATACAGCCACTCATCTGGCTGCGATTGTGGGTGCGCGGTCGTAAAGCTCCGGCATACCGTAAACGCATTGGCGAGCGCTACGGCTTCTATAAAAAACCGCTCAAGCCCGGCGGCATTATGCTGCATTCTGTTTCCGTGGGTGAAACCCTGGCCGCCATTCCCCTGGTGCGAGCCCTGCGCCACCGCTATCCAGAGCTTCCGATTACCGTCACGACAATGACCCCAACGGGCTCTGAGAGGGTAATGTCCGCCTTCGGACAAGACGTCCAGCACGTCTACCTGCCTTATGATTTACCCTGCGCGCTTAACCGTTTCCTTGATAAAGTCGATCCGAAGCTGGTGCTTATCATGGAAACCGAGCTTTGGCCGAACCTGATAGCCGCCCTGCACAAGCGCTACATTCCGCTGGTCATTGCTAATGCCAGGCTTTCTGCACGCTCAGCTAAAGGCTATGCAAAACTCGGTGACTTTGTCCGTACGCTGCTACAGCGCATCACGCTCATCGCGGCTCAGAATGAAGAAGACGGCGAACGTTTTATTGCGTTGGGAGCAAAGCGAAGCCAGCTGACCGTAACCGGTAGCCTTAAATTTGATATCTCCGTAACGCCACAACTTGCAGCCCGGGCCGTCACGCTTCGTCGACAGTGGGCTCCGCACCGCCCTGTCTGGATAGCCACCAGTACGCATGAAGGCGAAGAAAGCATTGTCATTCAGGCTCATCAGTCGCTTTTAAAACAGTTTCCTAATCTGCTGCTGATTCTTGTCCCTCGCCACCCGGAACGCTTCCCGGATGCCATTAACCTGGTGCGAAATGCGGGGTTGAGCTATACCACCCGCTCTTCTGGAGAGGTTCCTTCTTCCAGTACGCAGGTCGTCATCGGCGATACCATGGGTGAGTTGATGCTGCTATACGGCATTGCCGATTTAGCCTTTGTTGGCGGCTCGTTAGTCGAACGTGGCGGCCATAACCCTCTTGAGCCAGCTGCGCACGCTATTCCGGTGTTAATGGGGCCGCATACCTTTAACTTCAAAGACATCTGCGCGCGCCTGTCGCAGGCTGATGGCCTCATCACCGTGGCCGATGAGCCGTCGTTAGTAAAAGAGATTGCGTCGTTGCTCACAGATGAGGATTATCGTAACTTCTACGGTCGCCATGCTGTGGAAGTGCTCTACCAGAATCAGGGCGCATTACAGCGCCTGTTGCAGCTGCTGGAACCTTATCTCCCCCCTAAAACACACTAAGGTCAGATATGCAAAAGCGTGCAATCTATCCGGGGACCTTCGATCCCATCACCAACGGCCATATTGATATTGTTACCCGTGCAGCCAATATGTTTGACCAGGTGATCCTTGCCATTGCGGCAAGCCCAAGTAAGAACGCACTGTTTACCCTTGATGAACGCGTCGCGCTGGCGCAGCAGGCAATTGCACATTTGCCTAATGTTCAGGTTCTGGGCTTTAGCGATTTAATGGCAAACTTTGCCCGCAATCAGCAGGCAAACGTACTGGTTCGCGGTTTACGTACCGCTGCAGATTTTGAATATGAGATGCAGCTGGCTCACATGAACCGTCATCTCATGCCGGAACTGGAAAGCGTATTCCTGATGCCGTCGAAAGAGTGGTCGTTTGTCTCTTCTTCCCTGGTCAAAGAAGTGGCGCGCCATCATGGAGATGTCGCTCACTTCCTGCCTGAGCACGTCTGTAAAGCGCTTATCGAAAGGCTTAAATAGCTATCGCTGGCAGCGGCGGCAATAGTAAGTGCTGCGTTGCGCATGCTTACCGGCAACAATCGGCGCACCGCAAACCCTGCACGGCTCTCCTTCCCGCCCATACACCTGCAGCTCCTGCGCAAAATAGCCTGGTTTACCATCGGACTGGAGGAAGTCTTTTAGCGTCGTTCCTCCCTGTTCGATAGAGCGCTGCAATACCGTTTTGATCGCCGCAACCAGTATTTCAGACTCTTTTTTGGACAGCGACTGCGCGCTGCGGTCAGGATGAATGCCTGCTGCAAACAAAGATTCGCTGGCATAGATATTCCCCACGCCAACAACAAGTTTGTTATCCATTAGCCAGGTCTTAATGGCCGTTTTCTTTTTGGCGGATTTCTCACGCAGGTACCCGGCATTGAATGCATCGCTCAGCGGTTCAGGCCCGAGATGCGCCAATACGTTGCTGCCTTCCAGCTCTTTGGCCCACAGCCAGGCGCCAAAGCGGCGCGGGTCGGTATAGCGCAGGACTTTGCCGTTGCTCATGATCAGATCAACATGATCGTGCTTCTCCGCCGGAAGCTCTTGCGCAAGGATCCTCAGGCTGCCGGACATTCCCAGGTGAATAATTATCCAGCCATCAGGTAATTCCAACAGCAAATACTTGGCTCGCCGCTGCACGCTTATCACCGGCTTATCGCTCAGGGCATGGATTTCATCAGAAACCGGCCAACGCAGTCGCCCATTGCGTACAACCGCATGCAAGATTGTTTCACCCACCAGATGCGGCTCGATACCGCGTCGGCTGGTTTCTACCTCAGGTAATTCAGGCATCTCTCCTCCGGGAAGCAGGCATAAAAAAACCCGGCCTGAGCCGGGTTTCTTCAACAAAGTTACCAGAATTATTTAATTTTGGCTTCTTTGTATAAAACGTGCTGACGGACAACTGGATCGAACTTTTTCAGCTCCAGTTTTTCCGGCTTAGTACGTTTGTTCTTCGTGGTGGTATAGAAGTGACCAGTACCAGCAGAAGAAACCAGCTTGATTTTCTCACGAATACCTTTAGCCATGATTTATTTCCTCTAAGTACTTAGTACTTTTCGCCACGGGCACGCAGTTCGGACAGAACTGTATCGATGCCTTTCTTATCGATTACACGCATACCTTTAGCAGATACACGCAGGGTGACAAAACGCTTCTCGCTCTCAACCCAGAAACGGTGAGAGTGCAGGTTCGGCAGGAAACGGCGTTTAGTCGCGTTCAGTGCGTGGGAACGGTTATTACCGGTCGCCGGACGCTTGCCAGTAACTTGGCAGACTCGGGACATGTCTATTCTCCAAAAATCAAATTAGCTCGAGCTTCGTATAGGGTTAGGCGCCTCGTCAGGCTGCAAGCCTGGTCCCTGGCGGTTCAATGTGAACCACAGTGCCAGGCGCATAATGCCAAACCCGAGATTCTCAAAGGTGGCGTAGTATACGCTGTGTGAGGCATGTGCTCAAGTCCCGAACAGACAAAGATCCCTATGGATCGCGCCTGATGAACTAAATCCACCCTCGTTCAGCGAAAGAAACGTACTCTCCGTGACCAATAACCAGATGATCAAGCACTCGAATTTCCATAAACAGGCAAACTTTCACGATACGTTCCGTAATAGCCCGGTCTGCTTTACTGGGTTCAGCCTTACCTGACGGGTGGTTGTGCGCCAGTATAATGGCTGCCGCGTTGCATTTCATCGCTTCGCGGACAATTTCTCTCGGATGAACTTCAACGTGACTTATCGTACCGGCGAACAAACGCTCACACTTGATGACCTGGTGCTGGTTATTCAGAAACAGAACCATAAATATCTCACGCTGCTCGGTCATCAGCTGACTCTGAAGGTACTCCCGTACCCGGTCAGGCGTAAGCATGGAGAGTTCGTTCACACCCTGAGACGAATAGTAGCGCCTGGCCAGCTCCGCAATGGCGTGCAGCTGAGTGTATTTTGCTTCGCCGATACCTTTCACTTTCTTGAAATGAGAGTAGTCAGCCGACAACAAGCGGTGCAGGGAACCAAATTCGCGTAAAAGCATGCTGGCAAAGGCCAGGACATGCATGCCGTGGTGGCCGGTGCGCAAGAATAGCGCCAGAAGCTCAGTATCCGTGAGTGAACTGACGCCAAATTGAAGCAGTTTTTCACGGGGTAAATGCGCTTTATCAAGATCAATATCCTTTTTCATGACGACCCTCCCTCTCTTACACAGCCTATAGTGCGGCCTTTTTTCTTCTCGGGCGATGGGCGGGTTTTGGTCTTGCGTGATGCCTCGCAAACTGCAAAAAGGCGCATGACAGCGATTGTGATAAAATAGCCATTCGACTGTATCTTCCAACGGATAAAAATCATGATGGGACTTTCCGGCAAGAAAATTGTTCTTGGTGTCAGCGGCGGCATTGCTGCCTATAAAACACCTGAGCTGGTTCGTCGTCTGCGCGATCGCGGAGCGGATGTACGAGTGGTAATGACCGAGGCGGCGAAGGCCTTTATCACGCCACTAAGCTTACAGGCCGTGTCAGGCTATCCGGTGTCCGACAGTCTGCTTGACCCCGCTGCCGAAGCCGCAATGGGCCACATTGAACTAGGCAAATGGGCAGATTTAGTCATACTGGCGCCTGCAACGGCAGACCTGATTGCGCGTGTAGCAGCGGGAATGGCAAACGACCTGGTCAGTACAATCTGCCTGGCAACGCCAGCTCCGGTTGCCGTCGTTCCGGCAATGAACCAGCAAATGTACCGTGCGGCTGCAACCCAACATAATCTGGACGTTCTAACCGCTCGTGGCCTGCTGATTTGGGGGCCGGATAGCGGCAGCCAGGCATGTGGCGATATCGGGCCAGGACGTATGCTGGACCCGCTGACGCTGGTTGATATGGCGGTGGAACATTTTTCCGTCGTCAAAGATCTGCAACATCTGAACGTCATGATTACCGCCGGCCCAACGCGCGAACGTCTGGACCCCGTCAGATACATCACCAACGACAGCTCAGGTAAAATGGGCTTTGCTATCGCCGCAGCTGCGGCGGCTCGCGGCGCTAACGTCACCCTGATTTCCGGGCCGGTCAATCTGCCAACCCCGGCATGGGTAAACCGAATTGATGTCACAACGGCGCTGGAAATGAATGATACGGTCCAGCAAAGAGTATCAGGGCAGCATATTTTCATTGGTTGCGCCGCCGTTGCCGACTACCGCGCTGCGGTTGTTGCCGACGAGAAGATTAAAAAGCAAGGCGATGAAATTACTCTGAAAATGGTTAAAAACCCGGATGTGGTTGCCGGGGTCGCGGCGCTTTCCGAAGGCCGCCCTTATGTTGTAGGGTTTGCCGCCGAAACAAATAATGTGGAAGAATACGCCCGGAAAAAGCGTACTGCTAAAAACCTGGATCTGATCTGCGCCAATGACGTATCTCAGAATAATCAAGGGTTTAATAGCGACAGCAACGCATTGCACCTTTTCTGGCAGGAGGGAGACAAAGTCTTACCGCTTGAGCGTAAAGCACTCCTTGGCCACCTTTTATTGGACGAGATCGTTACCCGCTATGATGAAAAAAATCGACGTTAAAATTCTGGACCCGCGTGTTGGTCAGCAGTTCCCATTGCCAACCTATGCCACCTCCGGCTCTGCCGGTCTTGACCTGCGTGCTTGCCTGGATGACGCCGTAGAACTTGCCCCTGGTGCAACAACGCTGTTGCCTACCGGCCTGGCTATCCATATTGCTGATGCCTCTCTGGCCGCAGTAATCCTGCCTCGCTCCGGCCTGGGCCACAAACACGGCGTAGTGCTGGGCAACCTGGTGGGGCTGATTGACTCCGATTATCAGGGTCAACTGATGGTTTCTGTCTGGAACCGCGGCCAAAATAGCTTCACCATTCAGCCAGGTGAGCGCATTGCACAGATGGTCTTTGTACCTGTCGTCCAGGCCGAATTTAACCTGGTTGAAGATTTTGACGCCAGCGATCGCGGCGAAGGTGGCTTTGGCCATTCTGGCCGCCAGTAATACCGTTTTATAAACGTAACCCTACCGCGCTGATAACGTTAAAACAGACCGCAAACCAGGCGTTTGCGGGCGCGGTTCGGTGTTTACCTGACAAGGTATTTTTCAGGGGTATTTTAGAACATGGCAGAAAAACAGACCGCGAAAAGGAATCGTCGCGAGGAAATACTTCAGTCTCTGGCCCAAATGCTTGAATCCAGCGACGGCAGCCAACGGATTACCACCGCTAAACTGGCGGCAACCGTTGGCGTGTCCGAAGCCGCTCTTTATCGACATTTTCCCAGCAAAATGAAAATGTTCGATAGCCTGATTGAGTTTATCGAAGACAGCCTGATTACCCGCATTAACCTGATTCTGAAAGATGAAAAAGACACCTTAGCCCGCCTGCGGTTAATCGTGCTGCTGGTCTTAGGTTTTGGTGAACGGAATCCGGGCCTGACGCGTATTCTCACCGGTCACGCGCTTATGTTTGAACAGGATCGCCTGCAGGATCGCATTAATCAGCTTTTTGAACGCATTGAGGTTCAGCTGCGCCAGGTCATGCGTGAAAAAAAGATGCGTGAAGGCGAAGGGTTTACCACCGATGAAGCTCTGCTGGCTAGCCAGCTTCTGGCCTTCTGCGAAGGGATGCTGTCGCGTTTTGTACGAAGTGATTTCCGCTATCTGCCCACGGATGATTTTGATACCCGTTGGCCGCTGATTGCCGCTCAGCTTTACTAATAAAAAAGGGCCTTAAGGCCCTTTTTACTGATTCTCAAAAAAAGCTTAAACCCCAAACTCTTCACGGTATTTGCGCACCGCAGCCAGCTTGTCCGCCATCTCAGGCTTCTCTTCCAGATAGGTAATCAGATCTTTAAGAGTGATGATAGAGATGACTTTACACTGATAATCACGCTCAACTTCCTGGATGGCAGAGATATCGGCGCGGCCGCGTTCCTGTCGGTCGAGAGAAATGAGAACGCCGGCCAGGCTCGCGCCATTCGCGGCAATAATCTCCATCGACTCACGAATAGCGGTCCCAGCCGTGATCACATCGTCCACCAGCATAACGCGCCCCTGAAGCGGGCTGCCGACCAGGTTACCGCCTTCACCGTGGTCTTTCGCTTCTTTACGGTTAAAGCAGTAAGGCACATCGCGCTCGTGATGCTCCGCCAGCGCAACCGCCGTCGTGGTAGCAATAGGAATGCCTTTATAGGCCGGGCCGAAGAGCAGATCGAAGTCGATACCGGAATCCATCAGTGCGGCTGCATAGAAACGCCCTAATAACGCCAGATCGCGCCCGGTATTAAACAGCCCGGCGTTGAAGAAATAGGGGCTCGTACGCCCGGATTTCAGCGTGAATTCGCCAAACTTGAGTACCTGTTTGTTAAGCGCAAACTCAATAAACTGGCGCTGATACGGTTTCATGGATTCGCTCCTTAGCATTGTTACACGGACATAAAAGTTACACGGACATAAAAAAAGCGACTTCTCAGTCGCTTTTAAAAAATTAATTTTCTAACGCCGCCTTCTGCGACGTGATGATGGAATCAATGCCCCCTCGAGCCAGCGCCAGTAGCGCCAGTAGCTCTTCATGGGAGAACGGCTCGCCTTCTGCGGTGCCCTGCACCTCAATCATGCGTCCGTCTTCCATCATGACAACGTTCATGTCGGTTTCGGCCGCTGAGTCCTCGACATACTCCAGATCGCAGAGTGCTTCGCCGTTGACGATGCCAACGGAAACCGCCGCAACCATGCCTTTCATTGGGTTAGTTTTCAGCTTGCCGGAGGCAACCAGGCCATTAAGTGCATCGGCCAGAGCCACGCAGGCACCGGTGATAGAAGCAGTGCGGGTGCCGCCGTCGGCCTGCAGAACGTCACAGTCAAGCGTAATGGTAAATTCACCCAGCGCTTTTAAATCCACAGCTGCACGCAGTGAACGAGCGATAAGACGTTGAATCTCAAGAGTACGGCCACCCTGTTTGCCTTTTGCCGCTTCACGGGCATTACGGCTGTGGGTTGCACGCGGCAACATACCGTATTCAGCGGTGATCCATCCCTGGCCCTGACCTTTCAGGAAGCGAGGCACGCCTTCTTCAAGCGTCGCGGTGCACAGTACTTTGGTATCACCGAACTCGACAAGCACGGAACCTTCAGCGTGTTTAGTGTAATGACGGGTCAGGGTAACTGGGCGCACTTGTTCGGCGCTACGACCTGATGGACGCATGGGCTTATCTCCGGCTAAAACGAATGTGGCTGCGCATTATACGGACTTCAGGCGCTTATTCCTATCCTGCAAGACCCCTGATGGCTATAATCCCCCCATACATTAGCTGAAAACGGGTACGTACTATGATCCGCAGTATGACCGCCTACGCCCGGCGTGAAGTAAAAGGTGAATGGGGCTCTGCCTCCTGGGAATTACGCTCGGTAAACCAGCGCTATCTCGAAACGTATATCCGCATGCCGGAGCAGTTCCGCAGTCTTGAGCCCGTTGCCCGCGAGCGCATCCGCAACCGCCTTACGCGCGGTAAAGTCGAATGCAACCTGCGGTTCGAGCCCGATGCTCGTGCGCAGGGGTCACTGATCCTTAACGAAAAACTGGCTAAGCAGCTGGTTGAGGCCGCTAACTGGGTCAAAATGCAAAGCGATGAAGGTGAAATTAACCCGGTAGATATTCTTCGCTGGCCGGGCGTAATGGCCGCTCAGGAGCAGGATCTTGACGCAATCACCGCCGAAATACTTTCCGCTCTTGACGGCGCGCTGGACGACTTTGTTATTGCCCGTGAGACCGAAGGTCAGGCGCTGAAAGCGTTGATTGAACAGCGCCTTGAAGGCGTCAGCGGCGAAGTGGTTAAGGTTCGCGCCCAAATGCCAGAAGTCGTGAAATGGCAGCGCGAGCGCCTGGTTAACAAGCTGGAAGAAGCCGAAGTTCAGCTTGAGAACAACCGCCTTGAGCAAGAGCTGGTGCTGATGGCACAGCGCATTGACGTCGCTGAAGAACTGGACCGCCTCGAAGCACACGTCAAAGAGACCTATAACATCCTGAAAAAGAAAGAAGCCGTTGGCCGCCGCCTCGACTTTATGATGCAGGAGTTTAACCGCGAGTCGAACACGCTGGCTTCTAAGTCAATCAATGCAGATGTCACAAGTTCGGCTATCGAGCTGAAAGTCCTGATCGAACAGATGCGCGAGCAGATTCAGAATATCGAGTGATGCCGTATAAGCCTGCGTTCAGCAGGCTTTTTCTTTTTACGTATACGCTAAACGCTGCTCCGCCGTAATGAGCCCCATCTTTTCTAGCTGAATAGCCACCGCACGCGCAGAACGTCCAAACTCACCGCCTAAGGCTTCAATAGCCTCACTTTGCCCAAAACGTTCCGCCAGGATTACTTTCTCTTCTTCAGTCCAGGGGAAGTAAGACTTTGCCGGGCGCCCCTCTGCAAGGTTACGCTGCTGTTTTTCCTCCGGCGTCAGCTTTGTTTTTTTCTGTTTTTCCGGCGTAGCCGACAGCTCCTCTATCAGGGCAAACAGTATTCGTATTGCTTCCGGCTTATTTGCTGTCGATTCGGCGGTCAAAATCTCTCCTGTCTCTGGATGGATGCCGTTCGCTAGCGCTTTTAACATCGCCAGTATTTTCATCGACCCTCCTTAAATAATTTTACTAATCCATTTATCAAAAAAATAATCAAACAAACTTCAACACAGAAGGAACAAACCTTCATTTTTGGATAAATAAAACTAATCATTTTTCATTCAACTTAGAAAATCTCAATCGTGATACAGCACACAAAACGTTACCCTCCACCTGTTTTCTGAGGGGACAGACATGCTGCTACACATCCTTTATCTGATTGGTATCACGGCGGAAGCCATGACCGGGGCGCTTGCCGCCGGCCGCCGCCGCATGGATACGTTTGGCGTCATTATCATCGCAACCGCTACGGCACTGGGCGGAGGTTCAGTTCGCGATATTCTGCTTGGCCACTATCCCCTCGGCTGGGTGAAACACCCCGAGTACGTTGTGATTGTTGCCATCGCGGCGGTACTCACCACTATCATGGCCCCGGTGATGCCACACCTGCGTAAACTCTTTTTGGTACTTGATGCGCTGGGTCTGGTTGTTTTCTCTATCATCGGTGCTCAGGTTGCCCTTGATATGGGTGAAGGCCCTATCATTGCGACCATTGCCGCCGTGATCACGGGAGTCTTCGGCGGAGTGCTGCGAGATATGTTCTGCAAACGCATTCCACTGGTGTTCCAAAAAGAACTGTATGCCGGTGTCGCCTTTGCTTCGGCCGTGCTTTATATCGCACTTCAGCACTACGTTAGCAGCCATGACGTCGTGGTGATTGCGACCTTATTATTCGGATTCACCGCTCGGTTGCTTGCGCTTCGCCTGCGCCTTGGCCTGCCTGTCTTTCATTACAAGCACGCCGATCACTGACGGCTAAACCCCTGAATGTTGTACTGGCCCAGGAAGGTGGCCAGGGCAACAACCTGTGGATGTTTCATAAAATCCATTAACTGCTTTGCCCGCTTAAGCCCCACGCCGGGCAAAGTTTGCCAACGTGATAGCGTCCAGTCTCCCAGTTGATACCAGCGCTTATCTTTGATGGCTTCATGCGCACTTCGCGGCAGCGGCATTCCTAAAGCCATCACCCAACGAATAAACGGCTGCTTTCGGGATAAAGAAAATTGATGCCATAGCAGCTCGGTTTTTTTCGAAGAGAATCCGGGCAAAGCTGACACCTCTTCTCTGCTCAGCGTCAGCCATGAAAAAATATGCTGAAGCCGCGTGCGCATGTGCAAATGCCGCCAGGTACTCTGGCTTACTCCCGCTAAATCAAGCACGGGCTTTTGGCTCATCCATGTAAGACGGGCAATAAATTGTTCTGCACACTCTGCGGATGAATAAAGGCAGCTGACTGGAGTAAATGAAGCCATTTCTGGTATTGATGTTTCTCGCTGGCTGACGCGCCAGACAACCTCGTCCACACGAGGTATTCCTTGACCCGCCAGGCTGATTTTCACTTTGTCACCGGCCACGACATCCCATTCTTTCCAGCGTTTTAGCGAGCCAATGTTCACCCGCCGAACACGTTTATCGTCGAGCTGCACCTCCTCCAGCTCAAGCACGACGGATACCTTGCCGGTACGCCCAACGGCAAAATCAACGTTACGGACTTCGGCGATTTTTTCTGCAGGAGGATATTTCCAAGCTACGGCCCATTCTCCCTGGCCTGGTTGCCAGAATGTAGACTGGGGTTCACGTTGCTGGCGAATCACAACCCCATCCGTGACAAAAGGAAGTGGTTGGTTAAACCAGCTATCACGCAGACGGGTCACCTCGTCAATATTGGCTACCGGCATGGACCAGGCCGCGGTGAGTGAAAATCCCTCATCACGCAATATCTTTCCCTTTTCGACCATACCTTCAGGACCCGCCGGCCAGGCCCATATAAATACGCCCAGAAGGTTCGGCTCGCTAACGGGTCCCGTACGCAACATCTCCCCGGCAACTTTAGAACGCGCATTTATGCCCCCCATCTGGCTTTGAATATGGCCGTCTCGTTTCAGGAAAAGTTCTCCCTGCAATACGCTGTTCGCAAGTGGCCCAGAAACCTGAGGAGGAATTGCAGCAATACCGGCAGCTTTATGCGTCCAGTCCTCTCCCTTTAGGCCATCGCCGCGGCTGAGCATTTTCACCAACCGGCCCTGTTGATAGACCAGCGTTATCGCCACGCCGTCAATTTTGGGCTGCACCCATAACCCCTGACGCCCTTTCCCCCATAGAGCAACAGCTCGTTTATCCGGCAACTTTTTGAGTCCGGTATGTGCAACAGGATGAGGGAAGCGCCCTGCGGAGCCCATCCTGACGGGTTCTCCATCTATTCCCGGCTTAACACAACGCCGCCATACGGAGAGTGTCGCCTGCAAGTTGTCGTAAACCGCATCACTCACCAGGCTTTTTCCCTGCTGAAAGTAAGAGTCATCCAGAATGGCGAGCCGCTTCGCCAGACTTTCAATTTCTGTCTGTGTTCTTAGCGCTGACCATGCCGGGCACGAGGCCGACACAGTGGCCGTGACGTTAAGTAAAACAACGCTCAGTACTAATGCTATCCCTTTCATGTTGCCCCCATTATCTTTCTCAGCGGAGGTATAACCAGGTACTGCATTTTTCACGAGCGAGAATTACTCCTCACGCGAGATCGCGCCCTAAAAACCTGTTTTGTTACATAGAAAGCAGCAAAGAAGTGGAAAACATCGCGTAAAACACGAGAAAAAAAGCGCCAGCCGATGACAAAATCTACGTACCACGGCGGCGGTGTGTATAATATGCCGGTAGACGCTCTTCCCTTTATGCATACCGATTAAGTTAGAACTCATGGCTCAAGGCACGCTTTATATTGTTTCCGCTCCAAGTGGCGCGGGTAAATCCAGCCTCATCCAGGCTTTGTTAAAGACACAACCGCTGTATGACACCCAGGTTTCCATCTCTCATACCACTCGTGGTGTGCGCCCTGGTGAAAATCACGGGGAACATTACTTCTTTGTCAGCAAAGACGAATTTCAGCAGATGATCGCTGAAGACGCTTTTCTTGAGCATGCGGAAGTGTTTGGTAACTACTACGGTACGTCGCGTCGCGCGATTGAAAACGTCCTGGCAACCGGCGTGGATGTATTTTTGGATATCGACTGGCAGGGTGCAGAGCAGATTCGTCAGAAAATGCCTCAGGCCCGCAGTATCTTTATTCTGCCGCCGTCAAAAGACGAGCTTGACCGCCGCCTGCGTGGCCGCGGCCAGGACAGCGAAGAAGTGATTGCAAAACGCATGGCGCAAGCCGTTGCGGAAATGAGTCACTATGCGGAGTATGATTACCTTATCGTTAATGACGACTTCGATACCGCCCTGTCTGATTTAAAGATAATCATTCGTGCCGAGCGTCTACGAATGGGTCGCCAAAAGATGCGACATGACGCTTTAATCAGCAAACTATTGGCAGACTGATACCAGTTTCAGTATCATGCCCAGTCATTTCTTCACCTGTGGAGCATTTTAATTATGGCACGCGTAACCGTTCAGGACGCTGTAGAGAAAATTGGTAACCGTTTTGACCTGGTACTTGTGGCCGCGCGTCGCGCTCGTCAGATGCAGGTTGGCGGTAAAGATCCGCTGGTACCGGAAGAAAACGATAAAACGACCGTTATCGCACTGCGTGAAATCGAAGAAGGGTTGATCACCAACCAGATTCTCGATGTGCGTGAGCGCCAGGAACAGCAAGAGCAGGAAGCCGCAGAACTGCAGGCCGTAACTGCTATTGCTGAAGGTCGTCGTTAATTAGCCTGCGGGTAGCCCTTGTATCTGTTTGAAAGCCTGAATCAGCTGATTCAAAGTTATCTGCCAGAGGAGCAAATTAAGCGCCTCCGGCAGGCATACCTTGTCGCACGTGATGCTCACGAGGGACAAACTCGTTCAAGCGGTGAACCCTATATCACCCATCCAGTCGCCGTTGCCTGTATCCTGGCCGAGATGAAACTCGACCATGAAACGCTCATGGCAGCGCTTCTGCATGACGTGATTGAAGATACCCCGGCCACCTACCAGGATATGGAACAGCTGTTTGGCAAAAGCGTTGCCGAACTGGTGGAAGGGGTTTCTAAGCTAGACAAACTGAAGTTCCGCGATAAGAAAGAGGCTCAGGCCGAAAACTTCCGCAAAATGATCATGGCGATGGTGCAGGATATCCGCGTCATTTTGATCAAGCTTGCTGACCGTACCCACAACATGCGTACGCTCGGGTCACTGCGCCCGGATAAGCGTCGACGCATTGCCCGTGAAACCCTCGAAATCTACAGCCCACTCGCTCACCGCCTCGGTATTCATCACCTGAAAACCGAACTGGAAGAGCTCGGCTTTGAAGCGCTTTACCCAAACCGCTACCGCGTCATAAAAGAAGTGGTAAAAGCGGCGCGCGGTAACCGCAAAGAGATGATTCAAAAGATCCTCTCGGAAATCGACGGGCGTTTACAGGAAGCAGGCATCCCCTGCCGCGTAAGCGGTCGCGAGAAGCACCTTTACTCCATTTACTGCAAGATGACGCTCAAAGAACAGCGTTTCCATTCGATCATGGATATCTACGCGTTTCGCGTCATTGTCCACGATATGGACACCTGCTATCGAGTCCTCGGGCAAATGCACAGCCTCTACAAGCCTCGTCCGGGCCGGGTTAAAGACTACATCGCCATTCCGAAAGCGAACGGCTATCAGTCTCTGCACACCTCAATGATTGGGCCGCACGGCGTCCCGGTTGAAGTGCAAATCCGTACCGAAGACATGGATCAGATGGCGGAAATGGGGGTCGCTGCGCACTGGGCTTATAAAGAACAGGGCGAAAGCAGCACTACCGCGCAAATTCGCGCTCAGCGCTGGATGCAGAGCCTGCTGGAGCTGCAGCAAAGCGCCGGTAGTTCGTTTGAATTTATCGAGAGCGTAAAATCCGATCTGTTCCCGGATGAGATTTACGTTTTCACCCCGGAAGGCCGCATTGTAGAGCTGCCCGCTGGCGCGACGCCGGTGGACTTTGCCTACGCCGTGCATACCGATATCGGCCACGCTTGCGTCGGCGCTCGCGTCGACCGCCAGCCGTACCCGCTTTCACAGTCTTTGACCAGCGGGCAAACTATCGAAATCATCACTGCGCCTGGCGCGCGGCCAAACGCCGCATGGCTCAATTTTGTCGTCAGCTCGAAAGCTCGCGCCAAAATTCGCCAGATGCTGAAAAACCTTAAGCGTGATGACTCCGTAAGCCTGGGTCGCCGTCTGCTCAACCATGCGCTGGGCGGTAGCCGTAAACTGGCAGAAATTCCGGCGGAAAATCTCCAGCGTGAGCTGGACCGCATGAAGCTTGCGTCTCTTGACGATCTACTGGCTGAAATTGGCCTCGGTAACGCGATGAGCGTGGTGGTGGCGAAAAACCTGCAGGGTGAATCGTCGATTACCGCTCAACCCGGTACTACGGCATCGACAGGCCACAGCAATTTACCGATCAAAGGCGCCGACGGCGTATTGATCACCTTCGCTAAGTGTTGCCGCCCAATTCCAGGCGATCCTATCGTCGCTCACGTCAGCCCGGGCAAAGGGCTGGTTATCCACCATGAATCCTGTCGAAATATTCGTGGCTACCAGAAAGAGCCTGAGAAGTTTATGGCCGTGGAGTGGGATAAAGAGACCGAGCAGGAGTTCATCACCGAGATCAAGGTGGACATGTTTAACCACCAGGGCGCTTTGGCGAATCTCACCGCGGCAATCAATACCGCTGGCTCTAATATTCAAAGCCTGAATACCGAAGAGAAAGACGGCCGAGTGTACAGCGCCTTTATTCGTCTGACAGCCCGGGATCGCGTCCATCTGGCTAACATCATGCGCAAAATTCGCGTGATGCCGGATGTGATTAAAGTTACCCGCAACAGAAATTAGTGTTATGAATCCTCAACGTTATGCGCGTATTTGCGAGATGCTCGCCAGACGCCAGCCGGACCTGACCGTGTGTATGGAGCAGGTGCATAAGCCCCATAACGTCTCCGCCATCATCCGTACCGCCGATGCCGTAGGCGTGCATGAAGTGCACGCCGTTTGGCCCGGAAACCGTATGCGCACCATGGCGTCTGCCGCTGCAGGAAGCAACTCCTGGGTTGAAGTCAAAACGCACAAGACTATCGGCGAGGCCGTTACTCAGCTAAAAAGCAGCGGAATGCAGATTCTGGCCACTCATCTTTCCGATAAAGCCGTCGATTTCCGTGAGATAGACTATACCCGCCCAACCTGCATTCTGATGGGGCAGGAAAAAACCGGCATTACCGAAGAGGCGCTAGCGCTTGCTGACCAGGACATCATCATCCCGATGATTGGCATGGTGCAGTCGCTGAACGTCTCCGTTGCCTCCGCGCTGATTCTGTATGAAGCTCAGCGCCAGCGTCAAAATGCAGGCATGTATCGCCGCGAAAACAGTACGTTACCGGAATCAGAGCAGCAGAGATTGCTGTTTGAAGGCGGTTACCCTGTGCTGGCGAACGTCTCCCGCCGTAAAGGCTTACCGTACCCACATGTGAATCAGCAGGGTGAGATAGAAGCTGATGCCGCATGGTGGGCAACGATGCAGTCAGCGAAGTAAGCCATGAAAGGCCGCCTGCTGGATGCCATACCGCTAAGCACGCTTGCCGGAGTGGGTGCCAGCCAGAGCGGCAAGCTGGCCAAAATTGGCCTGCACACGATTCAGGATTTACTGCTGCACCTGCCGCTTCGCTACGAAGACCGCACCCATCTCTACCCCATTAACGACCTCCAACCCGGCCTTTACGCCACGGTGGAAGGTGAAGTGCTGAACTGCAATATCTCCTTCGGCGGCCGCCGAATGATGACCTGCCAGATTAGCGACGGCACCGGCATTCTTACCCTGCGCTTCTTTAATTTCAACGCGGCGATGAAGAACAGCCTTTCCACCGGAAAGCGCGTGCTCGCTTACGGTGAAGCCAAACGCGGTAAATACGGTGCCGAGATGTTCCATCCTGAATACCGCATTCAGGGGGATCTCAGCACGCCGGATCTGCAGGAAACACTCACGCCGGTTTACCCGACCACGGAAGGCATCCGCCAGGCCACACTGCGTAAGTTGACCGATCAGGCGCTTGAGCTGCTGGATACCTGCGCAATTACCGAGCTTCTGCCCGCCGAGCTGAGCCAGGGCATGATGAGCCTGCCGGAAGCGTTACGCACCCTGCACCGCCCGCCGCCGGACATGAAACTGGCCGATCTCGAAACCGGTAAGCATCCTGCGCAGCAGCGGCTGATCCTCGAAGAACTGCTGGCCCATAACCTGAGCATGCTGGCACTACGCGCCGGGGCACAGCGTTACCATGCGCTGCCGCTGGGCAATCACGACAAGCTAAAAAACCAACTGCTTGCTGCCCTGCCCTTTAAACCTACCGGGGCACAGGCGCGAGTCGTGGCAGAAATAGAACGCGATATGGCGCTGGACGTCCCCATGATGCGCCTGGTACAGGGCGATGTGGGTTCCGGTAAAACGCTGGTTGCCGCACTTGCCGCGCTGAGAGCTATTGCTCATGGGAAGCAGGTTGGCCTGATGGCACCTACCGAGCTGCTGGCAGAACAGCACGCCAATAACTTCCGTCTGTGGTTTGAACCATTAGGCATCGAAGTGGGCTGGCTTGCCGGAAAGCAGAAAGGGAAGGCCAGAATTGCGCAACAGGAAGCCATCGCCAGCGGTCAGGTTTCAATGGTGGTCGGCACTCACGCTATTTTCCAGGAACAGGTACAGTTTGCCGGACTGGCGCTGGTTATCATTGATGAACAGCACCGTTTTGGCGTTCATCAGCGCCTGGCGCTGTGGGAAAAAGGCCAGATTCAGGGCTTTCACCCTCATCAGTTGATCATGACCGCGACCCCTATTCCGCGCACGCTGGCGATGACCGCCTATGCCGACCTTGATACTTCCGTTATTGACGAGCTGCCGCCGGGACGAACGCCGGTCACCACCGTTGCGATAGCCGATACCCGACGGGGCGAGATAATCGAGCGCGTACGCAGCGCCTGCCGCGACGAGAAACGCCAGGCTTACTGGGTTTGCACGCTGATTGAAGAGTCTGAACTGCTGGAAGCCCAGGCGGCAGAAGTCACCTGGGAAGAGCTCAAAACCGCGCTGCCGGAGCTTAATATTGGCCTGGTGCACGGGCGTATGAAGCCGCAGGAAAAACAGGCGGTGATGCAGGCCTTTAAGCTAGGTGAACTGCATCTTCTGGTCGCCACCACGGTGATTGAAGTCGGCGTGGATGTGCCCAACGCCAGCCTGATGATTATTGAAAACCCCGAACGTTTAGGGCTTGCGCAACTCCACCAGCTGCGCGGCCGCGTAGGCCGTGGCGCGGTGGCCTCTCATTGCGTGTTGCTGTACAAATCCCCGCTATCCAAAACGGCGCAGCTTCGCCTGCAGGTGCTGAGAGACAGCAACGATGGCTTTGTGATTGCGCAAAAAGACCTGGAGATTCGAGGGCCTGGCGAGCTGCTTGGAACTCGCCAGACGGGTAACGCAGAATTCAAAGTGGCCGACCTGCTGCGGGACCAGGGGATGATCCCGCAGGTTCAGCGCCTGGCGCGCCATATTCACGAACGCTATCCCGAACAGGCTAAGGCGCTGATTGAACGCTGGATGCCGGAAACCGAACGCTACTCCAACGCTTAAGCAAACAGCGGCAGCATCAAGAACAGCTTGATCACCACCGCATTCACGATGTCGATAAAGAACGCTCCCACCATCGGCACCACCAGAAACGCCATATGCGACGGGCCAAACCGCTCGGTAATTGCCTGCATGTTAGCGATAGCCGTCGGCGTGGCGCCCATGCCAAAACCACAGTGACCGGCGGCCAGCACCGCCGCATCGTAATTTTTGCCCATAAAACGCCAGGTCACAAAGATGGCATATAGCGCCATAAACAGCGTTTGAACGGCCAGAATAGCCAGCATAGGCAGCGCCAGAGAAGCCAGCTCCCAAAGTTTAAGGCTCATTAACGCCATCGCCAGGAACAGCGACAGGCAAACGTTGCCCAACACCGAAACCGCACGCTCGTAGACGCGGTAAAACCCCACCGCCGCCAGTAAATTACTGAGAATGACGCCGACAAACAGCACGCAGACAAACGTCGGCAGCTCAAACAGCGTCCCCTGCAGCAATCCGGCAACGACGCGTCCGGCCGTCAGGCAAATGGCAATCAGGGCAATAGTTTCAATCAGCACCAGGGACGTAATGACACGCCCTACGTCAGGCTTTTCAAACGCGCCGGGAATTTCATTATCATCCGGGGCGCCATTCGGCGTAGAAGAATGCCTCACCAGATAGCGAGCAACCGGGCCGCCAATTAACCCCCCCAGCACCAGGCCAAAGGTCGCACAGGCCATGGCAACCTCCGTCGCATTCTGGAAGCCATAGCGCTCGGTAAAGAGCTTGCCCCAGGCCGCACCGGTACCGTGCCCGCCGGATAAGGTTATCGAGCCTGCCAGCAGCCCCATCAGCGGATCGAGCCCCAGCATGCTGGCCATACCGATGCCAATAGCGTTCTGCATCACCAGCAGCCCAACGACGATAAGCAGGAAAATCCCCACCACCTTCCCGCCCTTGCGCAAGCTGGCGATATTGGCGTTCAGGCCGATAGTGGCAAAGAAAGCGAGCATCAAAGGATCTTTGAGGCTCATATCAAACTCAATTTCCCAACCCATACTTTTTTTCAGGACCAGCAGCGCAACGGCGACCAGCAGCCCACCAGCGACGGGTTCAGGAATGGTGTACTTCTTGAGAAAAGGGACGGAGTGGACCATTTTACGCCCCAGAAGCAGGACTAACGTAGCGGCCACCAGAGTAGAAAGGGTATCAAGATGAAACATTGCAGTGCTCCTTTATTGCGCATCCATTAGTCGCGCGCTTAATTATCCTTTGCTGTTTTTCCGTCATTCGTGAAATCAGCCGGCACATTTTAACCAAAAAACGCGTATCAGTTATAAATAATGACTGATTTATGACATTTCACTCTTACCTTCACATGCTGGCAATCGTTTGCTTTTACCGTTCAGTCCGTTAAAATCAGCGCTTTTCCAGCCACGAGATAACGCCTGATGTCCGTCAATGCCGTAGAGTCAGAAAATGCGCAACCGGTTGCGCAGACTCAACCGAGCGAACTAATCTATCGCCTTGAAGATCGCCCGCCGCTTCCACAAACGCTTTTCGCCGCCTGTCAGCACCTGCTGGCTATGTTTGTGGCGGTGATTACCCCGGCATTGTTAATTTGCCAGGCGTTGGGGTTACCGGCATCAGACACTCAGCACATTATCAGCATGTCTTTGTTTGCCTCTGGCGTGGCTTCGATTATTCAAATCAAAGCCTGGGGGCCGGTAGGTTCAGGCCTGCTGTCGATTCAGGGCACCAGCTTTAACTTTGTTTCACCGCTGATTATGGGCGGTATGGCGCTAAAAAACGGCGGCGCGGACGTGCCGACGATGATGGCCGCGCTGTTCGGTACCCTGATGCTTGCCAGCTGCACGGAAATGCTGATTTCTCGCGTCCTGCACCTGGCCCGTCGCATTATTACGCCGCTGGTTTCCGGCGTGGTGGTGATGATTATCGGCCTGTCGCTGATTCAGGTTGGGCTAACTTCTATCGGCGGCGGCTACGGCGCAATGGCTGACCATACCTTTGGCGCGCCGAAAAACCTGCTGCTGGCGGGCGCGGTTCTGCTGGTTATTATCCTGCTAAACCGCCAGCGTAACCCTTACCTGCGCGTAGCCTCGCTGGTTATCGCAATGGCCGTGGGCTATCTGCTGGCCTGGGCGCTGGACATGCTGCCTGCCACAACTCAGCCAGCTAACACCGACCTTATAATGGTACCAATGCCGCTGTATTACGGCCTTGGCATCGACTGGAGCCTGCTTATCCCGCTGATGCTGGTCTTTATGGTGACCTCGCTGGAAACCATCGGCGATATCACCGCCACCTCTGACGTATCAGAGCAGCCGGTTTCTGGCCCACTTTACATGAAGCGCCTGAAGGGTGGCGTGCTGGCAAACGGCCTCAACTCCTGCGTTTCTGCCGTGTTCAATACCTTCCCTAACTCCTGTTTTGGTCAGAACAATGGCGTCATTCAGCTAACCGGCGTTGCCAGCCGCTATGTCGGTTTTGTTGTCGCGCTGATGCTGATCGTGCTTGGCTTATTCCCGGCGGTCAGTGGCTTCGTGCAGCATATCCCTGAGCCGGTTCTTGGCGGCGCAACGATTGTGATGTTCGGCACCATTGCGGCCTCCGGCGTACGTATTGTTTCCCGCGAACCGCTAAACCGCCGCGCGATTATGATTATCGCCCTGTCGCTCGCCGTGGGTCTGGGCGTCTCCCAGCAGCCGCTGATTTTGCAGTTTGCACCAGACTGGCTGAAAACCCTGCTTTCCTCGGGCATTGCCGCGGGCGGGATCACGGCCATTATTTTGAACCTGGTTTTCCCTCCGGAAAAAGCGTAACTCCCTCACGCGCCGGCGGCTGTTTTTGCCGGCGCGAAACCTCCTTTGACAATCCCTTCCTTGAGCTATAGCGGTAAATGGGGCATAACACCCTTAGCGAAACTCAATGGAGCGGAAGGCAATGAAATTCCTCGGAAAGCTGGTTCTTATCCTGTTGGGCCTTGTCATACTGGCGCTGATTGCCTTTTACATCCTGCTGCAAACCCGCTGGGGCGCTGGCCAAATCAGCAGCTGGGTGAATGAAAAAACCAACTACCATCTCTCTTTCAATGAGATGGAACACGACTGGTCTTCGCCCACTCACCTGATGTTTCATAACGTTACTTTTGGCCGCAGCGGCCAGCCCGCAACGCTGGTAGCAAAGAACGTGGATATTGGCCTGAGTACGCGACAGTTTTCTCAGCCACTCTATGTCGACACTATTTTGCTCCAGCAGGGAACGCTGAATCTCAGTTCGAACGCCGTTCCGCTCCCGCTTGAGGCAGATAAACTGCAGCTGCAGGATATGGCCATTAACAGCCCGGATAGCGAGTGGAACCTCAGCGCTCAGCGCGTTGAGGGCGGCGTTTCACCCTGGCAGCCTCAGGCCGGGAAAGTACTGGGCAATAAAGCCACTATAGCCTTCAGCGCGGGCTCACTGACGCTTAATGGCGTCAACGCCAGCAACGTCTTGCTGCAGGGAAACCTGGATAATGAACAAGTCACGCTGACTACTCTCGGTGCAGACGTTGCTCGTGGCTCGCTGACCGGCAACGCCCACCGCAATGCCGACGGCTCATGGCAGGTTGGCAGCCTGCGCCTGAACGATATTCGCCTGCAAACGGCAAAGTCGCTCAGCGATTTTCTAGCGCCGGTGACGTCGATTCCCTCGTTAACCATCGATCGCCTTGAGATAACCGATGCGCGGCTGGAAGGGAAAGAGTGGGCGGTGAGCGACCTGGCCCTTAGCCTGCGTAATCTGACGTTGGCTAACGGAGGCTGGCACAGCGATGACGGCCAGCTGTCGATGAACGCCAGCGAGTTCATCAACGGCTCGCTGCATTTGCAGGATCCGATCGTAAACGTCGATTTTGCTCCAGCTGCGGCCACGCTCCGCCAGTTCAGCTCCCGCTGGGAAGGCGGTTTAGTCCGCGCTTCCGGGCAATGGTTGCGCGAGGGTAATCAGGCGGTGATGGATGAAGTCGTCGTGGGCGGGCTCGAATATACGCTGCCATCCAACTGGAAGGCCCTGTGGATGGAGACGCTTCCGGACTGGCTGAATAGCATCACGGTGAAAAAGTTTTCGGCTAATCGCAATCTGATTATCGATATCGACCCGGCATGGCCGTTCCAAATGACAGGCCTGGATGGTACAGCGACGAATATTCAGCTGGCGCGGGATCATCAATGGGGAATTTGGTCAGGCAATGCCTCGTTTAATGCCGCCGCCGCCACCTTTAACCGGGTTGACGTGCGCCGCCCGTCGCTGTCGTTAACGGCAAATCAGAGCCAGGTGGCGATCACGGAGCTGAGCGCCTTCGCCGGGAAAGGATTACTGGAAGCAACGGCAACCGTGAGCCAAACGCCTCAACGGGCCGTCAGCGTTAGCCTGAAGGGCCAGAGCGTGCCGGTGAACGTGCTGCACGCCTGGGGCTGGCCTTCTCTTCCGCTCGAGGGCGACGGTAACCTGCAGGTTTCGGTTACCGGGCAGGTATCAGCCAATTCGGCTCTGAAACCGACAGTAAACGGCAGCCTGCAGGCCACAGGCGCCAGCGGGCAACAGATCCAACAGACTATGCATAATGGAGAAGTTCCCGGCGCGTAACCTGCGTCCAGGGATCACTCCTCTTCGTTACCGCCCTCTTCCAGGGGGCCAAACGGCTTAGCGGGCAGCACGAGATAAACACCTTCAAATACGGCGCCGGGCGTTTCATTGCCGTAAAGCTCAACCTCAAGCGCAACGCGAGCTTTACGGCCACGGGCAAGCCTGTCCAGATCGCCGCTCAAAGATCCTAAATCGGCGGTTGCCCCCGGTTTCCCGGTGATCGGTTTGCTATAGCGGATATGGGCATCGGCCAGAATAATCGTGCCGCCCAGATGCCGCTCACGCAACATCAGCCAGATAAGTCCCCAGCCGGTTAACGTGGCCAGCGAGAACAGGCTCCCCGCGAAGAGCGTATGGTGCGGATTCTGGTTGCCCGTTTCCGGCATCGTAGTAATGAATTTTTGCCCGGTGTACTGCTGTATGCGCACGCCCATTTTCTCGCTAAGCGGAATATGTTCGTACCAGGCCTGCTGCAGCTGCCCACACCAGTCGCCCCGGTGAAGGATATCGTCAAGCGTGGCGACCGGCTTAATCATCAGGAAGTGGCGTACAGGCGTGGTTTGCGGGGTTGTGATTTCGCCCTGGTTAACAAAGCCCAGCTTGGAGAAAAACGCCACGGCATCTTCACGTGCACTGCAGGTTACGCGCTTAACGCCTTCCTGCCGCGCTACGGACTCCAGAGCCATCGCTACCAGCGTACCTAAACCTTTATCCTGAACCGAAGGGTGTACCGCCATAAACCGAATCGCGGCTTCGTTATCGGCATTAATATAAAGGCGGCCTACGGCAACGGTATTACCCTCTTCATCCACCACCATCTGATGATGCGCCATCGCATCCCATGCATCGCGCTCGGAGCCTTTAGGCTGGTGTAGCGGCTGGCGCAACATTTCCCAGCGGAACTGGTAATAACGGTAAAGTTCTTCTTCTGTTTGTGGCACACGAAGGTGATACATACGTTGCTCTCTCGTTGCGCGGGCCGGTGGCGAGGGTTATACCTGCAGCCAGAACGTCACCGGCCCATCATTAATTAGTGAAACCTGCATATCGGCGGCAAATCGCCCGGTGGGGGCTTCTATCCCCTGCTGCTTGCAGCGCCCGACAAAGTACTCATAGAGAGCTTCAGCCTGCTGTGGCGCCGCGCCACCGGAGAAGCTCGGCCGCATGCCGCGTTCAGTGTCCGCAGCCAGCGTGAACTGAGACACCACCAGCAGGCTGCCGCCCGCCTGCTGAACGTTGAGGTTCATCTTGCCCTGCTCGTCGCTGAAGATTCGATACCCCAGAACGCGCTCGCACAGGCGATTGGCTTTTTGTTCGTTATCTTCTTTTTCGACACCCAACAACACCAAAAGTCCGGGGCCAATTTCACCCGTCACCTCACCCTCCACGGTGACGCTGGCACGGGTTACGCGCTGAATTAATGCAATCATGGTTCTTCCAGTTCTTCCTGCTCTGCAGCTTGTCGTAATTTTCGGTAGTCGCCCAGCGAGGCGGTGATTTCCGCCCCCAGCAACACAATACACCAGGTCCAATAGACCCAGACAAATAATATGGGGATAACCGCCAGCACGCCGTAAATCAGCTGGTAAGAGGGGAACATGGTGATGTAGAGGGCAAACCCCTTCTTGCCCAGCTCAAACAGCAACGCGGCCACCAGAGAGCCTATCATGGCGTCCCTGGCCCGCACGCTGGTCGTCGGCACCAGGCTGTAGAGCAGCCAAAACGAAAGCCAGGAGAGCAGCAGAGGGAAAATGCGCAGCACTTCATCCAGCATGCTGTTCAGTTCGGAAGCCCAGCGCAAAGACAGGAGATAAGAGCTGATCGCCAGGCTTGCCCCGGCCAAAAGTGGCCCGAGCGTCAGGATCATCCAGTAAATGGCAAAGGAATACACTTTTGGCCGCACGCGTTTGCTGCGCCAGATGGTATTTAGCGCGCTGTCTACCGCATACATCAGCAGCAGCGAGGTCACAATCAGCCCGACAGCCCCCACCGCCGTCATTTTATTGGAGTTGGCGACAAACTGTTCGATGTAGCGCTGAATCACGTCCCCGGTGGCCGGCATAAAATTGGCAAAGACAAAATGGCGCAGCTGAACGCTGATATCGGCAAACATCGGAAACGCGGCGAACAGCGCAAATACGACCGCCACCAGCGGCACCAGTGACAGCAAAGACACATAGGCGAGGTTGCCTGCCAGCGTCGTCATATTGTCCTGGTCGATACGCTGCCACAGCAGTTTGCCCCAGGCCCAGAGCGGCCTGAGACGATGTGCAGTTTTACGTGGCACGCTTTTGCTCATCCCTGCTTAGCAAACCAGTCTGGAATGGTCTGCTTGTCGAGCACCTGAATACTGGTAATACCTAATGCCCGCGCGCCGTGAATATTGTCGGCGTTGTCATCGAAGAACACGGCCTGATCCGCAGAGAATCCTTCTTCCTGCAGCACGTTGAGGTAGATTTCCGCGTCCGGCTTGCGCATCCCCATTTCCTGGGAGAGATAGATTTTATCGGCCGATTGCGCCACTTCTGGGTATTCATCAGGCCAGAATCCGGTGTGCAGGCGGTTGGTATTGGAAAGGACCACGACGCGATGTCCCTGCTCGCGGAGTTTTTGCATGACGCCAATCGTCTCTTTGCGCAGGCCAACGAAAATGGCCTGCCAGCCCGCGGCAAACTGCTCGTAGCTCAGCGCAACGTCCATTTCATGGCACAGGCGTTCGGCAAACACTTCATCCGTTATTTGCCCACGTTCGTGCTGATGGAAGGTTTCTCCCATCGCGAAACTTTTCTGCAGGTTGGCTAACGGCACCCGGCTGTAATCGCTCCAGACGCCCAGTACGCGATTAAAGTCGATATCAACGATGACGTTACCTAAATCAAAGATATACAGCATGCGCACCTCCTTTCCGACATGGAGAAATAACTGTAGCGGGAAAGGCTGGCTTTGACTATCAGAGGAAAGCAACGTTGAGCATTCTGAGAGGTAAAATAAAAAAAGCCCCACCTTTGCAGGTAGGGCTTCAATGGACTGCAGAAAAGAAACTTACGCTTCTTTGCTACCACGACCCGCACGTTTGCGGTCGTTTTCAGTCAGGTGGCGCTTACGAATACGCACGGACAGCGGAGTCACTTCTACCAGTTCGTCGTCATCGATGAACTCCAGAGCTTGCTCCAGGGTCATTTTCTGCGCAGGAACCAGAGTGGTCGCTTCGTCAGTACCGGAAGCACGCATGTTGGTCAGCTTCTTACCGGTCAGGCAGTTAACGGTCAGGTCGTTAGAACGACTGTGAATACCGATGATCTGGCCTTCGTAAACTTCAGCCCCGTGGCCCAGGAACAGCTTGCCGCGATCCTGCAGGCCGAACAGAGCAAACGCAACCGCTTTACCCTGACCGTTGGAGATCAGCACGCCGTTCTGACGCTGGCCCACTTCGCCCTGACGGATATCGTCATAGTGGCTGAAGGTGGAGTACAGCAGACCGGTACCGGAGGTCATGGTCATGAATTCGTTACGGAAGCCAATCAGACCACGGCTTGGAATCACGTAGTCAAGACGCACGCGGCCTTTGCCGTCCGGATTCATGTTTTTCAGGTCGCCTTTACGCTCGCCGAGCGCCTGCATCACGGAACCCTGATGCTGCTCTTCGATATCCAGCGTTACGTTTTCGAACGGCTCTTGTTTACGGCCGTCGATTTCGCGGAAGATAACTTTCGGACGGGATACCGCCAGCTCGAAACCTTCACGACGCATGTTTTCGATAAGAACGGAGAGGTGCAGCTCACCACGGCCGGATACGCGGAATGCATCCGCATCTTCGGTTTCTTCAACACGCAGCGCAACGTTGTGTACCAGCTCTTTGTTCAGACGATCCAGAATCTGACGAGAGGTCACGAACTTACCTTCTTTACCGCAGAACGGAGAGGTATTTACGTTGAAGAACATGGAAACGGTTGGCTCATCTACGGACAGCGCTGGCAGCGCTTCAACATTTTGCGGGTCGCAAATGGTGTCGGAGATGTTCAGCTCGCCCAGGCCGGTGATGGCGATGATATCGCCCGCTTCGGCTTCGGTAGACTCGATACGCTCCAGGCCCAGGTGGGTCAGAACTTTACCGACTTTACCGTTACGGGTTTTCCCTTCGCTATCAATGATAGTGATCTGCTGGTTTGGCTTCACTTTGCCGCGTTTGATGCGGCCGATGCCGATAACGCCAACGTAGTTGTTGTAGTCCAGCTGGGAAATTTGCATCTGCAGTGAACCGTCGAGGTCAACGTTCGGTGCCGGTACGCGATCGACAATGGCCTGATACAGTGGAGTCATGTCCGCTGCCATATCATTGTGATCCATGCCCGCGATGCCGTTCAGTGCGGATGCATAAATAATTGGGAAGTCGAGCTGCTCGTCGGTCGCATCAAGGTTAACGAACAGGTCGAAGACCTGATCAACAACCCAGTCAGGACGCGCGCCAGGGCGGTCAACTTTGTTGATAACCACGATCGGCTTCAAACCATGGGCAAACGCCTTTTTGGTTACGAAGCGCGTCTGCGGCATTGGGCCATCCATTGCATCAACCACCAGCAGAACGGAGTCAACCATTGACATTACGCGCTCAACTTCACCACCGAAGTCGGCGTGTCCTGGGGTATCAACGATGTTGATACGATAGTCATTCCATTTGATAGCGGTGTTTTTAGCGAGGATGGTAATCCCACGCTCTTTCTCCAGGTCATTGGAGTCCATCACGCGTTCAGTGGCTTCAGCACGTTCGTTACTGAAAGTACCAGATTGCTGCAGCAGCTTATCAACCAGGGTAGTTTTACCATGGTCAACGTGCGCGATGATGGCGATATTACGCAGATTTTCGATCACAACTTTGCCTCAGGCATTAGAAATAGCGCGTTATTGTACACGTATTAATCGAAGGACAGAACAGGATCACAAAGAACCTTTACAAACAATATAGAAAGTAAGGGATTGTGATCGCTTTCACGGAGCTAAAAAGGGAGCTATAACGTAAATTGCACCAATATGGTGCTCAGGTTTTAATCTGAAGCACTATATTGGTGCAAAATATTCATCCTGGTGCAGCCCTTTTGCACTATGGTGCGCATGATAGCGCCTTTTTAGGGTGATTTAAAAGTTGGCACAGATTTCGCTTTAAACATTTTATGGCGAAAAGCCACATTAAGAAGTGTTTGATTACCTCGTTACCACGACGACTACACCAATCCGGGAGAGTTTAAGTATGTCCGCTGAACACGTTTTGACGATGCTGAATGAGCATGAAGTAAAGTTTGTTGATCTGCGCTTTACCGATACTAAAGGTAAAGAACAGCACGTCACTATCCCTGCTCATCAGGTGAATGCTGACTTCTTCGAAGAAGGCAAAATGTTTGACGGCTCCTCGATTGGTGGCTGGAAAGGTATCAACGAATCCGACATGGTGCTGATGCCAGATCCAACGACGGCGGTTATCGACCCGTTCTTCGCGGATTCTACCCTGATTATCCGCTGCGACATTCTCGAGCCAGGCACCATGCAGGGCTACGACCGTGACCCGCGTTCCATTGCAAAACGCGCTGAAGACTACCTGCGCTCTACCGGCATCGCAGACACCGTTCTGTTCGGGCCAGAGCCAGAATTCTTCCTGTTCGACGACATTCGTTTCGGCAGCTCTATCTCCGGCTCCCACGTTGCTATCGATGATATCGAAGGCGCATGGAACACCGGCACCAAATACGAAGGCGGTAACAAAGGCCACCGTCCTGCTGTGAAAGGCGGTTACTTCCCGGTTCCACCGGTCGACTCCGCTCAGGATCTGCGTTCTGCTATGTGTCTGACCATGGAGCAGATGGGCCTGGTTGTTGAAGCTCACCACCACGAAGTAGCGACCGCTGGTCAGAACGAAGTGGCTACCCGCTTCAACACCATGACCAAAAAAGCTGACGAAATTCAGATCTACAAATACGTTGTGCACAACGTTGCTCACGCCTACGGTAAAACCGCGACCTTTATGCCTAAACCAATGTTTGGCGACAACGGTTCTGGTATGCACTGCCACATGTCCCTGTCCAAGAACGGCGTAAACCTGTTCTCCGGCGACAAATACGCAGGCCTGTCTGAGCAAGCGCTGTACTACATCGGTGGTGTTATCAAACACGCTAAAGCGATCAACGCCCTGGCGAACCCAACCACTAACTCCTACAAGCGTCTGGTCCCAGGCTACGAAGCCCCAGTAATGCTGGCGTACTCTGCCCGTAACCGTTCTGCTTCTATCCGTATCCCGGTTGTTGCGTCTCCAAAAGCACGTCGTATCGAAGTGCGCTTCCCGGACCCAGCGGCGAACCCATACCTGTGCTTCGCAGCGCTGCTGATGGCCGGCCTGGACGGTATTAAGAACAAGATCCACCCTGGCGAAGCCATGGACAAAAACCTGTATGACCTGCCGCCAGAAGAAGCGAAAGAGATCCCACAGGTTGCAGGTTCTCTGGAAGAAGCACTGAACGCTCTGAACGAAGACCGTGAGTTCCTGACCGCAGGTGGCGTATTCACCAACGACGCTATCGATGCTTACATCGCGCTGCGTATCGAAGAAAACGACCGCGTACGCATGACTCCGCACCCGGTAGAGTTCGAGCTGTACTACAGCGTCTAATAATTTAGAAATCCAACGAATTTCGCGTTGCAGCAAGACGGCAACTGAGTGAATCCCTGGAAGCATAGGTAACGATGTGACCAGGGTGAGTAAGGGCAGCCAACGCAGCTGTGGCGCGAAGGGCGTTAGGAGTTTTTTGTTGCCGTGGAAACTTTGGCCCATCTCCGGATGGGCTTTTTTCTCCACCGGAATCCCCTGTGACGCTGTTTTTTGTCACCCAAAGACTATAATGCACTAAAACGGTGCACGGAGACTGCTGTATGGCAACTGGCGCGCTGCCCGATGCTGGGCAGATTCTGAATTCTCTCATCAACAGCATCCTGCTCGTGGATGACGAGCTGGCGGTACATTACGCCAACCCTGCGGCTCAGCAACTGCTGGCGCAGAGCTCACGCAAGCTGTACGGCACGCCTCTGCCGGATCTATTGAGTTATTTCTCGTTGAACATTGGCGTCATGCAGGAAAGCCTGATGGCGGGCCAGGGATTTACCGACAACGAGGTTACGCTGGTCATTGATGGCCGATCGCACATTCTCTCCCTGACGGCGCAAAAGCTGCCGGAAGGGTACATCCTGATGGAAATGGCGCCGATGGATAATCAGCGTCGACTGAGCCAGGAACAGCTGCAGCATGCGCAGCAGATTGCCGCCCGAGACTTAGTCCGCGGGCTGGCGCATGAAATTAAAAACCCGCTTGGTGGGCTGCGGGGGGCGGCACAGCTGCTGAGTAAAGCATTGCCGGACCCGTCGCTGACTGAATACACCAAAGTGATTATTGAACAGGCCGATCGCTTAAGAAATCTGGTCGACCGCCTGTTAGGCCCACAGCAGCCGGGGATGCACGTCACCGAAAGCATTCACAAAGTTGCCGAGCGCGTGGTGACGCTGGTGTCGATGGAGCTGCCGGACAACGTGACTCTTGTGCGGGATTACGATCCAAGTTTGCCGGAGTTTGCTCACGATCCGGACCAGATAGAGCAGGTTTTACTGAATATCGTTCGCAATGCGCTGCAGGCGCTGGGCAGTGAAGGCGGTGAGATTATCTTACGCACCCGCACGGCTTTCCAGCTGACGCTTCACGGCTCGCGCTATCGTCTTGCAGCACGCATAGACGTTGAAGATAACGGCCCGGGTATCCCGGCACATTTGCAGGACACGTTGTTCTACCCGATGGTCAGCGGGCGAGAAGGTGGCACCGGGCTTGGTCTTTCCATAGCGCGTAGCCTTATCGACCAGCATTCGGGGAAAATCGAATTCAACAGCTGGCCTGGTCATACCGAATTTTCGGTTTACCTGCCTATTCGGAAGTAGAGGTCTTTATGCAACGAGGGATAGTTTGGGTCGTTGACGACGATAGCTCCATCCGCTGGGTACTGGAGCGCGCGTTAACCGGAGCCGGGTTGATCTGCACCACCTTTGAAAACGGCAATGAGGTGCTGGACGCCCTGGCGACCAAAACCCCGGACGTGCTGCTGTCGGATATTCGTATGCCCGGCATGGACGGTCTTGCCCTGCTAAAGCAGATTAAACAGCGCCATCCTATGCTGCCGGTCATCATAATGACTGCCCATTCGGATTTAGACGCCGCCGTTAGCGCCTATCAACAGGGTGCTTTTGACTATCTGCCAAAACCGTTTGATATCGACGAGGCGGTGGCGCTGGTTGAACGCGCCATCAGCCACTATCAGGAGCAGCAGCAGCCGCGTAATGCGCCGGACAACGGACCAACGACCGACATCATCGGCGAAGCCCCGGCGATGCAGGACGTGTTTCGTATTATTGGCCGCCTGTCGCGTTCGTCCATCAGCGTACTGATTAACGGCGAATCTGGTACCGGTAAAGAGCTTGTGGCGCATGCCCTGCATCGCCACAGCCCGCGGGCTAAATCGCCGTTTATCGCGCTTAATATGGCGGCTATTCCCAAAGATTTAATCGAGTCAGAGCTGTTTGGCCATGAGAAAGGTGCTTTCACCGGCGCCAACCAGATTCGCCAGGGGCGTTTTGAACAGGCCGACGGCGGCACGCTGTTTCTCGATGAAATAGGCGACATGCCGCTGGACGTACAGACCCGGCTGCTCCGCGTGCTGGCCGACGGCCAGTTTTATCGCGTTGGCGGCTACGCGGCCGTTAAAGTCGATGTGCGTATTATTGCCGCAACCCACCAGAACCTCGAGCTACGGGTGCAGGAAGGGAAGTTCCGTGAAGACTTGTTCCACCGCCTGAACGTGATCCGTGTACACCTGCCGCCTCTGCGTGAACGCCGGGAAGATATTCCTCGCCTGTCACGGCACTTCCTGCAGGTGGCCGCACGCGAACTGGGTGTTGAAGCAAAACTGCTGCATCCGGAAACGGAAAATGCCTTAACGCGTCTGGCCTGGCCCGGCAACGTACGCCAGCTGGAAAACACCTGCCGCTGGCTGACGGTGATGGCGGCGGGTCAGGAAGTGCTTATTCAGGATCTCCCGAGCGAGCTGTTTGAAACGACGGTAACCGAAAGCGGCGGGGTTACGCAGACCAACCCTGACAGCTGGGCAATGCTGCTGGCACAGTGGGCGGAACGGGCGCTACGTTCCGGGCATCAGGATCTGCTTTCAGAAGCTCAGCCGGAAATGGAGCGCACGCTGTTAACCACCGCGCTACGACACACTCAGGGACATAAACAAGAAGCGGCTCGCCTGCTGGGCTGGGGGCGAAACACGCTGACTCGTAAGCTAAAAGAGCTGGGAATGGAATAGCGCTTTGCGAAGGTTGAAATAACGGCGGGGCTAAAGCCCGCCGTTTTTATATCACGCGCGAAAACTGCTGCAGGCGCGCTTTTTGCCTCAGGTAGGTATCAAAGCACATACAGATATTGCGGATCAGCAGGCGCCCCTTACCGGTTACCTGAATCCCCTGGCTGTCTATCACCACCAGCCCATCTTTCGCCAGCGGAGCCAGCAGGCCCAGATCTTCTGCAAAGTAGTCAGCAAACGTCAGCGACCATGCTTGCTCAATTTCAGCGAAGTTAAGCTGGAAGTTACAGATCAGCGCCTTAATCACGTCGCGGCGAATACAATCGTCTCGCGTTAACGCCAGACCGCGCCACAGCGCATTGCCCTGCTCGTCCACCTGCTGATAATAAGACTTCAGCTCTTTCTGGTTCTGCGCGTAGCAATCGCCAATCATGCTGATGGCCGACACGCCAAGCCCCAGTAAATCGGTATCGCCCTGAGTGGTGTAGCCCTGGAAATTACGGTGCAGTTTGCCTTCACGCTGGGCAATAGCCAGTTCGTCATCCGGGCGGGCAAAATGATCCATACCGATAAATTGATAGCCTGAGCCGGTCAGCGAAGCGATGGTTTCCTGCAGGATATCCAGCTTCTGCTGGGCGCTCGGTAAGTCAGCGTCTTTGATCTTACGTTGGGCGGCAAACAGCGTCGGCAGGTGCGCATAGTTAAAAACGCTCAGACGATGCGGGCTTAGCTCGGCCACACGCTTGAGCGTAAAGGCAAAGCTTTCCGGCGTTTGCTTTGGCAGGCCGTAAATCAGGTCGATATTGGTGGAAGTAAAACCCAGCTCTCGCGCACGTTGAATAAGCGCGAAAATAAACTCTTCGTCCTGCTCACGGTTAACCAGACGCTGCACTTCTTTATTGAAGTCCTGAACGCCCATGCTGAGGCGGGTAAAACCTTCCTGCCGAAGATGATCGAGCACGTCCAGCTCGATTTCACGCGGGTCAACTTCAATGGACAGTTCGGCGTCGTCGTTAAAGCGGAAATTACCGCGCAGCAGCGTCATCAGGCGACTGATTTGCGCTTTGCTCAGGTAAGTTGGCGTCCCGCCGCCCCAGTGCAGCTGGCTAACGTGACGGCCAGCAAACAGCGGCGCACGGTGGATGATTTCCTGTTCCAGGGCATCGAGATACTGATCGGCTTTATGCTGCTGGCGGGTCACAATTTTATTGCAGCCGCAGAAATAGCAAAGCTTGTGGCAGAACGGGATATGCACGTAGAGCGACAGCGGGCGCTCCGGGTAACGGGCAACCGCCTGCAAAAATTCCGCCTCGCCAAAAGCTTCTGAGAACTCCAGCGCGGTCGGATAAGAGGTGTAACGCGGCCCTGAATAATTATATTTCTGGATCAGAGCCAGATCCCAGTCGATTAACTGCTCAGACATACTCACTCCTTGCGGTGTTGTCGCCGGCGCCGACGAGGCGAAGCTGGCCCGCTCGTTCCGCGAGCCATAACCCTTCGCCGCAGCAAATTCTGCAGCCGCGACAGCCGCCGTAGTTTAACGAATAACCACAGCAGATAACACACCAGCGGAATAACCATAATAAGAACAGGTAATCCCATAGGAGTAAGCGTCAGTTACCGCCCTTCAGCAGACGCATTAAATCGTCAGCTTTTTCTTCTTCTTCCTCTTCATCGTCTTCCCAGGCGATGCCGAGTTCGGCCATCAACGCGTCGATACGATCGAGCTTCGCATCAACCCAGGACTGCTCTTCTTTGCTCAGGGTTTCGCCTGCTTCCAGACGCTCCAGCAGCCCATCCAGGCGCTCATCGTTTTCCAGCATATCCAGCTCAGCCTGTGGTGTTAGCATAGGTTTCTCGCTCTTAGGTTTGTGCTGTTTAGCGACCGGTGCTGCATCGGTTACGCCCAGTTGAATTGGTTTTTTACTGCCAATGCGCGGGTCTTTCGCCTGACCCGAGGACTTACCGCCTTTTGCCTGGCTTTCGCCGTTAGCGCGGCTACCCGCTGCGTGGCCACTGTGTTTTTTCTGGCGCTTGCGCTCACGCGCTTCCTGGTCAATCTCTTCGCGCGATTTGCGGCGTGCTTTTGCCGGTTTTTTACCTTGTGGTGCAGAGTTTTGTTGCTTCATGATAAGTCGTCTTAAGCCATTTTATTCAGTATAGAATTGCGGCGGAATCTAGCAGAAAGCAAGCAAAGAAAAAAGGCGACAGGTTAACCAACCCTTATTTTCTTCATTAAGTTTCTCTTCTGGCGAGAAACACGGCGTTTTTCGCTCGTTCAGGTATAATCCCCGGCAAATGCTTACCTGACGGAGACAACCGTTTTGAAAAACTGGAACTATCAACTGACTAAGTTCGTGCTCAGCGCACCGGACATTCGCCATCTGCCTTCTGATACCGGTATTGAGGTTGCTTTCGCAGGCCGCTCTAACGCGGGTAAGTCCAGCTCGCTGAACACGCTGACCAACCAGAAAGGCCTGGCTCGCACCAGTAAAACCCCTGGTCGTACCCAGCTTATCAACCTGTTCGAAGTTGCCGAAGGCAAACGCCTGGTGGATTTACCGGGCTACGGCTATGCCGAAGTCCCTGAAGAGGTGAAGCACAAGTGGCAGCGCGCGCTGGGTGAATACCTGCAAAAGCGTAACAGCCTGAAAGGCCTGGTCGTGCTGATGGATATTCGTCATCCGCTGAAAGATCTCGACCAGCAGATGATTCAGTGGGCCGTAGCCAGCAATATCGAAGTGATGCTGCTGCTGACCAAAGCCGACAAGCTGGCTTCAGGCGCACGTAAAGCGCAGCTGAATATGGTGCGCGAGGCGGTTCTGGCGTTTGGCGGGAATATCGAGGTTGAGGCGTTCTCTTCCCTGAAGAAAACCGGCGTCGATAAACTGCGCCTGAAGCTGGATAGCTGGTACAACGATCTGCCACCGGCGGTGGAAGAAGAAGCGGCTGAAGAGTAATTAAAACACGTCCTCTGGCATATCCGATTTGCTCGGGGCTTGTCATCAGTCCAATACGCGGCCCAGGCCGCGTTTTTCTTTTGTTTCGCGCAATAAAAAACGCCCCAGTCATTTCTGACTGGGGCGGCTAAATATTCAGCCAAATCCGATTACGTGAAGTAAAAGGTCTGAAAGATAGAACATCTTACCTCTGTACCCTACGCGAATAACTCTACTCCTTTTTAATCGCTCAAAAAAGCATTTTTTGTAGTTTTTTTTCACTTTTTGCATCACATTCTTGAAGCATCATCACAAAAAGCTATGACTTATGTTGCTTAGTTACAAAAACATGACCTGAGCATTGAGTATTAATGCGCCTCATCCCAGTTCTTACCGCTGCCCACTTCCACCAGCAGCGGCACGTCGAGCTTCATGCTGTTTTCCATAAGCTCATGCACCTTTTCAGACACCGCTTCCACGTCGTCTTTGTGCACTTCGAATACCAGTTCATCGTGAACCTGCATGATCATTTTCACCCGTGGTTTATCCGTCTCCAGCCAGGCATCGACGGCAATCATCGCGCGCTTGATGATGTCAGCGGCGGTTCCCTGCATCGGGGCGTTGATCGCGGCACGTTCTGCCCCGGCACGGCGAGCGCCATTGCTGGAATTGATATCCGGCAGATAGAGGCGGCGGCCATCCAGCGTTTCTACATAGCCCCGATCTTTCGCCTGAGCACGCGTACGCTCCATATACTCCAGCACGCCCGGGTAACGCTCGAAGTAGAGATCCATGTACTTTTGGGACTCTTTACGTGGAATGTTGAGCTGGCGGGAAAGGCCAAAGGCGCTCATTCCGTAGATCAGACCAAAGTTAATCGCCTTCGCGCTGCGGCGCTGCTCGCCGGTAACGCTTTCAAGCGGCAGGCCAAAGACTTCTGCCGCAGTGGCGCGGTGGATATCTTTTCCTTCGGCAAAGGCGCTTAGCAAGCCTTTATCGCGGGAAAGATGAGCCATGATGCGCAGTTCAATTTGCGAGTAGTCCGCAGAAAGGATCACGTAGTCTTCAGGCGCAATAAAGGCCTGGCGAATACGGCGACCTTCATCGTTACGAACCGGGATGTTCTGCAGGTTAGGGTCGGTAGAAGACAGGCGACCGGTCGCCGTTACCGCCTGATGATAAGACGTATGTACGCGTCCGGTTATCGGGCTAATCATCAGCGGCAGTTTGTCGGTATAGGTGGATTTCAGCTTCGCAAGGCCGCGGTATTCCAGAATCACCTTAGGCAGCGGGTAATCCAGCGCCAGCTCTTCAAGTACCTCTTCGGAGGTTGACGGTGCACCGCCTGGCGTTTTCTTCAGCGGCTTAATGCCCTGCTTTTCAAACAGAATCGTTTGCAGCTGCTTAGTCGAAGAGAGATTAAATTCCTCGCCGGCAATGTCATGGGCCTTAAGCTCAAGCTCGGCAAGGCGTTTGGTCAGCTCGACGGAATGCGTGTGCAAAATAGTCGGGTCAATTTTAACGCCGTTGCGTTCAATACGTGAAATCACCGGTACCAGAGGCATTTCGACGTTTTTAAAGATGTTCAGCGGACCTTCGGTCTGCTCAAGCTTCGGCCACATTTTCAGGTGCAGCTGCAGCGTTACGTCTGCATCTTCTGCCGCATAACGCCCGGCCGTTTCCAGATCGATCTGGTTAAAGGTCAGCTGTTTTTTTCCTTTGCCGGCAATCTCTTCAAACGAGATGGTTTGGTGCTTCAGCCAGCGATCGGCAAGGCTGTCCATATCATGACGGCCCGCTACGCTGTCCAGCGTGTAGGACTCCAGCATGGTGTCAAAAGCAATACCACGCAGCTCAATGCCATAGTTCTGCATGATGCCACGGTCATATTTCAGGTTCTGGCCTACCTTCAGCGCTTTATCATCTTCCAGCAGCGGCTTAAGCAGCTCAAGCGCTCGTTCGCGCGAGATCTGATCTGGCGCATCGAGGTAATCATGAGCAACCGGGATGTAACAGGCGACGCCCGGTTCCGTGGCAAAGGAAAGCCCCACCAGGTTCGCGCTGACGTTATCCAGGCTGTCGGTTTCGGTATCAAACGCAAAGAGCGGCGCTTTTTTCAGCCGTTCAATCCATTCAACCAGCACCTTCTCATCGAGGATAGTGACGTAGTTGTCATAAGAGAGCTGGCTGGCTGGCGCTTCGGGTTCGACTTCAACCTCGGCGGCTTTGTGCGGCTGTGCTGCCGGTTTAGCGCCTTTAGCCTGCATCCACTTGCCGGCTTCTACGTCGGTTACCCAGCGTTTGAATTCATACTGCTTAAAGAGGCCCAACAGTTCGTCCGCCGCAGGCTGCTGAATCTCAAGCTGCTCGCAGCCCAACTCCAGCTCAACGTCGGTTTTAATGGTAGCCAGTTTGTAGGACAGGTAAGCCAGCTCTTTGCTTTGCTCCAGCTTGGCAGCCATAGTTTTCGCACCGCGGAAGGAAAGCTCTGCGATTTTTTCCGGGTTGGCATAAAGCGTATCCAGACCACCAAGGCCCTGTAGCAGCGCCTGCGCCGTTTTCTCACCGACGCCCGGCACGCCAGGGATGTTATCGGAGGAGTCGCCCATTAGCGCCAGGAAGTCGATGATCAGTTCCGGCGGCACGCCGTACTTTGTCTGCACTTCTTCCGGCCCAAGAATAGTGTTGGTCATGGTGTTAATCAGCGTAACGCCAGGCGTCACCAGCTGCGCCATGTCTTTATCGCCGGTACTAATAAGCACCGGGCGACCGACCTTTTCAGCCTCCAGCGCCAGCGTCCCGATAACGTCATCGGCCTCAACGCCAGACACCGCCAGCAGCGGCAGCCCCATCGCTTTCACCATCGCGTGCAGCGGCTCAATCTGCGCTCTTAAATCGTCCGGCATCGGCGGGCGGTGCGATTTATAGTGCTCAAAAAGCTCATCACGGAACGTTTTGCCTTTGGCATCAAACACCACGGCCGCGTGCGTTGGCTGATACTGCAAAATCAGGCTACGCAGCATGTTCAGCACGCCGTACATCGCCCCCGTTGGCTCGCCACGGCTGTTCGTCAGCGGTGGGAAGGCGTGATATGCCCGATAAAGATAGGAAGAGCCATCAACGAGGATAAGCGGGTTGTCTGCGATCTGGACCATAATGTTCCGTTCCATGCCTGTGATTAATTTATTGTTCAAGGATGCCATAGCCAGGCCAAAAACATGAACTATTGGGCGCAATATGCTGAAAAGAATTCCTGGATCGGGAGATCCTGCGCAAGATCAAATCTGTGGATAACTTTGTGTATATATTTTTAACTAACTAATTTCACGAAATTATTTTTATTCTTATCATATTAAATGCATTTTAATTTCAGTAAGTTAACAGCATGATTGTTTAGCCTTAGTGAATTAACTAACGATCGTTTGATGTGGATATATACTCAGACGAGTGATAAATGACGAGTCATTGTCCTACCCATAAATGCGATTCATGAAAATCCTGTTCATTTGGCGAGTCGTCATTTTAGGTTTTCTGATAAAATCCGCCTCTTATTGCCGTTAATACCAGCGATCCACACTCACTTAACCTGCAAAAAAATTACCTATGTCGAGATTACTCGCCGCGATCACATTAGTGCTAAGTGTTGCACTGGCTATTCTGGTCACGATCGCCTGTTCTGTGCCTATCATTATGGCCGGGATCGTTAAGCTACTGCTGCCCGTGCCGGTTATCTGGCGCTCAATCTCGGTATTTGCTGATTTCATGATGTACTGCTGGTGCGAAGGGCTCGCGCTGCTGCTGCGCCTCAATCCTTATTTAAAATGGGATGTTGAGGGACTGGAAGGACTTAACAAAAAGCACTGGTATTTGTTAATCAGCAATCATCAAAGCTGGGCAGATATCGTGATCCTTAGCGTGCTGTTCCGCAAACATATCCCCATGAACAAATACTTCCTTAAACAGCAGCTGGCCTGGGTTCCCTTTATGGGACTGGCCTGCTGGGCGCTGGATATGCCGTTTATGAAACGCTACTCGCGAGCTTATTTGCTGCGCCATCCGGAGCGACGCGGCAAAGATGTTGAAACCACGCGTCGTTCCTGCATGAAGTTTCGTGCCCATCCAACAACGATTGTGAATTTTGTTGAGGGTTCACGCTTCACCGCAGAGAAAAAGTCTCAGACTCGTTCGCCGTTTAACTATCTGTTAGCGCCAAAAGCAGCCGGTATTGCAATGGCGATGAATGTACTGGGCAAGCAGTTCGACAAGATGCTGAACGTCACGCTGTGCTACCCGGAAAACGACCGTTTGCCTTTCTACGATATGCTGTCAGGAAAGATGACGAAAATTGTTGTGCGTGTTTCTTTGGTGCCGATTACCGAGGAGCTGCACGGGGATTATGTAAACGATAAAAACTTTAAGCGTCGTTTCCAGCTCTGGCTAAGCAGGCTGTGGAACGAGAAAGATAAGCAGCTGGAAGCGCTGCACGGCGAGGAAAAAAAAGCCGGTCAGTGACCGGCTTCTTCTTATCTTATTTCTTCTCAACCAGGTATTTCACCGTGTCAGCATACTGCTGCACGAAGATATCCATGCTGCTGGTATCCATCCCCTGCATGTTCAGCTGATATTTGCCGTTAACAAACATGGCCGGTACGCCCTGCAGCTGAAGATCGGCTGCCGCTTTCTCTTGCTGAGCAACCAGAGATTTGACCACGAAGCTGTTCCAGGCCGCATCGTACTCTTCCGGCTTCACGCCCGCATCGATAAATACCTTGCGGATGTCTGCGTCGTTCTGCACGGTTTGAGTTTTCTGAACGGCTTCAAACATTGGGGACGTAATTTTATCTTCCACGCCCAGCGCCATAGCCACTGCCCATGCCTGAGTCAGATCTTTGCCCAATGGGCCCAGGAACTCAACGTGGTACTTGGTCATTTTGGTGCCTTCCGGCAGCTTTTTCTTCACGTTATCAGAAACATGAAGAACCTGTTCGAACTGGTAGCAGTGCGGGCAGTAGAATGAGAAAAACTCTAATACCTGTGGCTCACCGGCAACCGGTTTATCCAGGGTGACGTACTGTTTACCGTCGGTAAACTGTGCTGCAGAAGCGCTAAATGCCAGGATCATGCCCGCCAGCGCCAGCCAAATCTTCTTCATAATCAACTCTCTCCTGAATTTTACTGATTAATACATTGGCGTTAATTGTAATGGTGGTTCTCGAAGAACCCGGACCTGCTCTGTAAAGGTTGCAGTCTGTCTTCTCCAGAAATCCTCCTCGCTAAACCAGGGGAAATTTCGGGGGAATGCGGGGTCATCCCAGCGTCGCATCAGCCACGCGAGATAATAAACAATGCGCATAGCGCGTAGCGGTTCAATCAGGGTTAGTTCGCCGGTATCAAACGTCGAAAACTCTTCGTAAGCTTCAATAATGGTTTCTAACTGCATGCGCTGTTCGGCCTTATCGCCATTAAGCAACATCCAGATATCCTGCACGGCCGGACCATTACGAGCATCATCAAGATCAACGAACAGCGGCCCGTCGCGCCAGAGAATGTTACCCGGATGGCAGTCACCGTGCAGGCGAAGTGATTCAAAATCGGTGTGCCAGGTGAGTTTTACTTCGTCGATCAACGCATCTGTTGCGGTCAAAAAGTCTTTCTTAAGGGCGCGGGGAATAAGCTTGCTGTCTTCAAATAGCTCACGCGGCTGAAAAAGATATTCATCCAGGCCAAAGGTTGGGCGGTGCTGAAAGAGTTGCTGGCGACCCGTTTGATGAATGCGGCCAAGATAGCGACCCACCCATTCCATTTGGTCAAGGTTATCGGTTTCATACTGCCGCCCCCCCAGGCTTGGGAACACGGCAAACATAAACCCCTGATGCTGCAGGAGTGTGTTTCCCGCAAAACGGAGGGGAGCAGCCATAGGCACTTCATCAGCCTGAAGCTCCAGCGCAAATTGATGCTCCTCTTCAATTTGCGCCGCTGACCAGCGATGTGGACGATAAAACTTCACCACAAACCGTTGGCGATCTTCATCCTGGAATTGGTAAACGCGGTTTTCAAAACTGTTTAACGGCGTCAAACCCGAATCAACCCGAATGCCCTGTTCAAAAAGAGCATCGAGGATAGTATCCGGATGTAGAGTCTGGAAATTAAAAGCGCTGTCTGTCATCCCGGCAACCGGAGTAAATACGAATACTTCAGGATAACATTTCAAAACCGCTTAAGTGTCTCGACTTACAAGCTTTTACTCTTTAATCACACCACGTGCGCGCAACAGAGCCGTTTTAAAGTCTTCCTCATAGTCTTTTTTAAGACCCGGAATAGCGTCATCTTTTGCAGAATCACGCATTTTAAGGTGGTAGATCAGTACATCGTCAGTCAGATCGGTCAGCTCACCGCGATAGCCTGACTCCGTGGCCAGTTTCTGCAAGAATTGTATCAGGTTAAGATCTGGATCTTTCTGCCATGCCGGCTGAAGCAGTTCAAGAAGTTCGTTCAGGCGCTTACATTTCATGTTGGTGTTCCTTATCACATGTGAAAGGCAACACGTTAGCAGGCTCAAACCCACATTAAAAGAGGCGATATTCGTGCAGCGATTAACAGAGGTAACTGGCGTTGTGCTGGCCGGCGGCCGGGGAAGCAGAATGGGCGGTAGCGATAAAGGATTAGCCTTGCTTAACGGCCAGCCACTTTTCCAGCACGTCCTCAACGCATTAAAGCTACAGGTAGGCGATGTTGTCATCAGCGCCAACAGAAACCTCGAGATCTATCAGCTAAGTGGCGCTCCGGTTATCCAGGATTCAATGAGTGATTATCAGGGGCCGCTGGCCGGTATGTTAGCCGTTATAGAACAAACGGAAAGCGAGTGGCTGTTATTCTGCCCTTGCGACACCCCTAATATACCCGAAGATCTGGCATCAAGACTCTGGCAGGCGCGTGAAAATGCGCCGGCAACCTGGGTAAATGACGGCCAACGGGATCACCCTGGCGTTGCACTACTTCATCGTTCCCTTTGTTTGCCGCTAACAGAATATTTGCACTCAGGCGAAAGACGAGTGATGCAGTTTTTATTGAGCACCGGCGGGCATGCAGTCTCTTTTGATGGCCTGGCAGACTGTTTCACCAACATAAATACTCTTGATGAGCTTTCACGATGGCAGAAAAAAGGATAGTAGCGCCTTTATTGGCTATTGCGGCCTGGAGCGGTACAGGAAAAACCACGTTACTGAAGCAGCTGATCCCACTTTTGCTGGAGAAAGGCATCAGGCCAGGACTTATCAAACATACGCATCATGATATGGATGTGGATAAACCGGGTAAGGATAGCTATGAGCTACGCAAAGCTGGCGCAGCGCAAACCATCGTCGCCAGCCAGAAGCGTTGGGCACTAATGACGGAAACGCCCGAAATACCTGACCTGGATCTACATTACCTTGCCTCAAGGATGGACAGCAGCAGGTTGGATCTTATTCTTGTCGAGGGTTTCAAACACGAGCCGGTGGCAAAAATCCTGCTGTTCAGACAGGAAACGGGTCATAAAGCGGAAGAATTAGAGATCGATCCCTGTGTTATCGCTGTAGCCAGTAACGTACCTTTGACCATTTCCGTACCCGTATTGGATATTAATAATGCAGAAGGGATTGCTGATTTCATCTATGAATGGATAAAACAGCAATAACGAGCTGAAAAGATGCCGCTTGCGGCGTTTTTTTAATCTGTAAAAAGCAAAAAACCCCAGCCGTCAGGCTGAGGTTTTCTGTTTTATTTGATGCCTGGCAGTTCCCTACTCTCGCATGGGGAGACCCCACACTACCATCGGCGCTACGGCGTTTCACTTCTGAGTTCGGCATGGGGTCAGGTGGGACCACCGCGCTACGGCCGCCAGGCAAA